>Ga0272440_1001005_pt1 | contig 23538 bp, 18 predicted proteins | sample SSMMMBAug17_FD_192440 | JGI IMG/M metagenome (GOLD analysis project Ga0272440, IMG submission 192440) | Marine sediment archaeal communities from Little Sippewissett salt marsh, Falmouth, MA, United States - SSM-MMB-Aug17 | ecosystem: Environmental > Aquatic > Marine > Wetlands > Sediment ...
CTAAATTTGCCATCACTTTAAACGGGATGGTGATTTTTTTTGCCTCTTTTGTGAAGTTTCTCTCTACAATTTTGAGCGTACCGGCATTGAGCGCTCCTACATAACCTTTTTCTTTAAGACCATATCTTCCTGCTCGACCCGCTATCTGCTGCACCTCTGATGGGTAGAGGTTTCTTTGTGTCACACCGTCAAACTTCTCTGCTTTTGAAAACAAAATAGTTTTTATGGGAAGATTCATTCCCATAGCAATGGCATCTGTTGCTATGAGCAGTTGTGTTTCACCCTCACGAAACCTTCGTGCCTCTTCACGTCTTACTTCAGGTGAGAGGTTTCCATAAACCACACTAATGCTAAAATCTTTAGCAAAGTTTTGTTTGAGTCTGAGTACATCTTTACGACTAAATGCAACTATGGCTGTTCCTGCTTCAACATGTGTGTGGTGCGTTGGCTCTTTGAGCAGAGTAAGTTCATTTTTACGCTCAAACTCTATAATTTCAAGCTCTTCACCAAGATATTCAGCTAATGCGATGACAGCCTCTTTGGCATTTGTAGAACCTGTCATAATAATCTCTTTTGCCGGAGCACCGATGATTGCATTTGCCCATGCCCAACCACGGTCTCTGTCATCTATCATCTGTACTTCATCAATGACACAGACATCTACATCGACTTCAAAATTAAGCATCTCTATAGTTGAGCTAATATGGGTGGCATTGTCATCAATTATCTGTTCTTCACCTGTCACTAATGAACTCTCAATACCAAGTGACTTGAGGTTTTCATACCCTTCTAATGCTAAAAGACGCAGTGGTGCAAGATAGTAGCCTGTATCTGCATTTTGGAGTTTTTGCATCGCTTCATAGGTCTTTCCACTGTTGGTTGGGCCTATGTGGAGGGTGAGTTTTCTACGCATCTCTCGGGCTATTGGAAAGAGGTTCTTAAAGTCACGTATGGTTCGTGCTAAAAGCTCTTGACGCTGTTTTTTGATGAGCTGTTCATGAATAGAGTAGAGAAATCTTCGTGTTACTTTTTTACGTATTTTTGGAGTAATGTGCAAGGATACTGGCATAAGGTCTAACAAAAATGTATAGACTTTTGCATGGAGTGTCTCTTGGCTGAGATGAAGCAGGCTTGCATAAGTGCCACACTCTTTGACCAACTCTTCTAATTCAAGTAAAAATTCGGCTTCATGTTCTTGCTTTAGTTCTGTTACAAGAGTATCAAAGTTAAAGCGTTCACCCTCCCATATCTTGGCTAAGAGTGTCTCAAGTTCTACATGCAGTTCAAGGTTATACTCAAGTGTTTGTGTTGAGAGAGGCAAAGTTATCTGCTCTTTGAGCTCTAAAAAAAGCTCTTCGTCATGTAAATCCAGAAGTGATGCTGAAACCTTTTTGCTGATGATTTCAAAAAGTATTTTTTTTGGAATGAGTGGGTATTTAAGAGCTGTTTTAGGAGGTGAAGAGCGAAGAGCATCTAAAATCTGTTTTGTACTGAGATAAGGGTGCGGATTTTTAATACTTTGTAAAAAACTCTTAACCTGTTCTTGTTTTGTTTGTGTTATTGTTAGTTTATCACTCCCTATCTTCTCTAGTATTTCCTCCATAGAGGCTTCATCTATAAAACTCTGCTCATAGGGCTTAGTGTTAAGGGTAACTATTTTGTGAAAAATAGTCTCAAAAAGCTCGTACTTTATGGAGGCGTTAAACTCAAAAGAGCCATCTGTGTCAAAAAGCCCTTCAAGCTCTTTTTCGAGTTTATGGCGCTTGGCTTCATAGCGAATGTAGCGTAGTTTTGCTTCTATTTTGGAGAGTGTTATTTTTTTAGAGCGTATGGTAGCAAAAGCATCATGCAGTTGTGCAGCTTCGACAGAAGTTGCATCAGTCTCTTCAATAAGAGCAGCAATTTTTTCTTCTCTGTCGTAGTTTTGCAGTTCACTTTTTTCGCGTTTATAGATGTGCCCATCATTAGCAAAAAAGTTAAGAATGTCGTGTTTTATGGAGGCATCAGCTTCACTCCAGACCATACGTATAGTTTTAAGAAGCAACTCTTTGTTATGCTCAATGTCGTATATGCCTATGGCCGCAAATAGCTCACTGAGTGTTTGTGAGCTTACACGCTCAACTCCGATATCAAAAGGATCGTCATCAAAATATATTCGTATTTTTTGATTTATTTTGCTGTTTTTTTTATTTTTTTTAGACATTAGAAATTGTAGCTTATAATCTTAAAGTAGTCATAAACAAAGAAGATAAAGCAGAATAAAAACGTCAAAACAAGCGAAGTTGTGAGACTATTTGCAAAGTAATATCTTTACAAGGCTACAAGAGAGATGAAAAAAGAGTGGACACAAAAAGAGTTTTTACAAAATAAGCGAGATCTTGCAAAAGAGGGTGTAGAAGTACTGCTCATAGACACCATTCTCTCCCCGATAGAAAAGGCGGATACTATTGTATATAATCCTCATGAGCTTAAAAACTATCCAAAGGGGACTGTTTTTGTATTTTACTGTGACACCGGAAAAGCAACTATGGACAGACTAAAAGAGTATCAGCAGAAGTTTCCAGACAATCCATGCGTTTCACTCAAAGGCGGTAGAGGGTATTGGAGAAAAAATATGGAGCTATTTGATGATAATTGAGAAGATGCAAGAGTTTAAAGTCTGTCTTGATGAGCAGCGCTACTATGATGCTCATGAAGCACTTGAGGAGGTCTGGTTTCCAAGACGTTTTGAAGATTGCGATGAGATGCGCTTTTTAAAGGGTTGCATAAACGCATCTGTGAGTTTTGAGCTCTATAAGCGAGGACGAGAGCAGCAGAGTATCAAAACATGGAAGAACTATCTCAAGTATAGAGGACTTCTTTTTACTTTAGAGACACCACATAAAAATCTCTACTACCAGATGAGCAGGTATCTTGAAACGATAAATAACAATAAAGCGACAATCATCACACAAAATTAGTGTATAATTCCGTCAAAATTTCTCTTAAAAGGAAGTCAAGATGGATACTGATGTAGTAACAAAAGAAGCATCAAAATACACAGATATGGCAATAATGTACGTGAGTGAGTATGGACTTAAAGTACTTGCAGCACTCGTTATATTTGTAATAGGTAAGTGGGTTGTAAATAAACTTACTAAAGTCATAAAAAAGATGATGGAGAAGGCAAACATAGACAAAACACTTGTTGAGTTTGCTGAGAGTTTAGTCTACTTTACGTTGATGTTAATGGTGGTTCTTGCATCACTTAATGCAATAGGTATCAATACAACATCCTTCATTGCGATTTTTGGTGCAGCTTCACTTGCTATTGGCTTAGCGCTTCAAGGTTCACTTGCAAATGTAGGTGCGGCAGTGCTTATAATTATATTTCGTCCATTTAAGGTGGGTGACTTCGTTGAAGCTGGAGGCGCTACGGGTACAGTTGAGGATGTAAATCTCTTCTCAACTATTATAGCACCACTTGATAATCGTACTATTATTGTTCCAAATTCAAAAATAGTTGCAGGAAACATTACAAACTACTCTAAAAAAGAGCGACGTCGTGTAGATCATGTTTTTGGTATAGGCTATGGAGATGACCTGAAACTCGCAAAAGATATACTCATGGATATGATGATGAATGATGAACGAGTTATAAAAGATCCCGCACCATTTGTAGCAGTGAGTGAACTTGGCGATAGCAGTGTAAACATTACTACGCGTGCATGGGTAAAAATGGAAGATTATTGGGATGTCTATTTTGAGCAGATAGAGCATGCAAAACTTGCATTTGATGAAAAAGGGATTTCTATTCCATTCCCACAGATGGATGTTCATTTAGATAAAGGAGAAAATTAAAATATGAAAAAAGTAGTAGTTTCACTCTCTTTGGCAAGTGCAATTGTTCTTGCTCAAGATACAGTAGTAGATTTAGAAAAACTAAACGCTGACATTTCAGCAGCTAAGGCTGAGAAAAAAGCAGCAGAGGATAAACTCAAAGTGCTTGAGGCAAAAATCCCACAAGATACAAGACTCATAACACACACGGAACTTGGATACATAGAGACATCTGGAAATACTAACACGCAGACATTTAACCTCGATGCAAACGCAAAAAAAGAGTGGGGAAACCATGCGGGTAAAATTATATTTGATGGGCAGTATGCTACACAAAATCAGATTGAGACTAAAAATAAGTTTTTAACTGAACTCACATATGATTACTCATTTAGCAAGCACTTTGCTTTTAACTACCTTGTAGGATTCAAAAAAGATAGATTCTCAGGTTTTGATTATCAGTTTTACACGGGACCTGGTGCGAAGTATAAAGCACTCAAAACTGCAAACCATGAACTTTACTTTGATGGTAACTTGTTATATGCACTTGATAGATATGAGCAAGCAAATTTTGATGCAAGTGGTACTCTTATAGCCTATCCAAATCCAAATAACATCGCAACAGTAACATCAAATCCTGCCTATAACGATCAGTACGCTTCTTACCGTGTAAAAGGTGTTTATAACTGGCAGATATTTTCTAACTTAAAGTTTGATCAAGAGCTAACTTTTAGAGGCTCTTTTGAGACTTCAGAGAACTATTTTGCGTACTCAAAGTCAGCACTTACAACGAAGTTTTCAGACATACTCTCTGGCGGTGTGAGCTATAAGCTAGACTATATTAATCTTCCAGCTCAAGGTAAAGAGCCTACAGATACGACATTTACGGCAAACCTCATAATTGACTACTAGGTCACTCAACAAACTCTAAATAGCTCTTACGTAAGCTGTTTAGAGAATCCTCTAATAAAGAGAAATGAAAAGAGTGCAAATATTGCCGCACTTAAGAAAAGATACCCCGCAAACCACTCATATACATATCCTGAAATAAGAGCTCCCAAAAGTCCTCCTAAACCGTATGTAAAACCTGAAAAGTACTGCTGTGCGAGTTGGCGATTTTTGTAGAGATGAAATAGATAACTAATAGCTGCTGAGTGAAAAAGAGCAAAGCTTAGAGCGTGCATACTCTGTGAGATAAAGAGCAGGGGCAAGTTTTGTGGAAAGACAAAAAGAATAAACCAGCGAAGAATGGTCATAAAAGTTGTAAACTGTAATATATTCAAAAGGTTCTTACGTAAGAGCGTGGCTTGAAAGTAAAGCATAACAATCTCGACAAGAACTCCAAAACTCCAAAGATAGACTGTTGTGTCCATGCTGATACCGTTATCGGTTGCATAGATAGTGAAAAATCCGTAAAATGCACCAAAGCTTACCTGCATTAAAATAAGCCCTAGCCAGAGTTTATAATCCTTACGTAAGGGTATCATTTCTTCTGTTTGTGTCTGCTCTGCTTTGCTTGGTTGTAGGTGTTTGTTTTGAGTGCTAAAGGCAAAAAGTGCGCTAAGGACACTAAGAGTGAGTAGAAACTCTAAGGCTACAAATGGATCTGCTATGAAGCGCACAAGGACAAGCGCAACAAGTACAAAGCCAACCGAACCGTAAAGGCGGATTTTTCCATAGCGCTCTTTGCTTAAATGTTCAAGTGCTACAACCTCCATGTATGGTAAAACAATACTCATACTGGCACCAAGCATAATATTTGCTAACAGAAGTGCATAGAAGTTATCAAGAGAGAAATAAAAGCCAAGTGCACTTAAAATCATCACTGTTAAAGCAGTGTTAAATCGTTGGGATGTGAGTGTAAAACCACGCATAAATAAAAATGGGAGCAAAAATCTTACAAGTGGAGCGGCGGAGAGAATGATGCCTATTTGACTTGGAGTGTAAGCAACTGCTACTAAAACTTTAGGAATAAAAATAATGTAAACGCCAACAACTCCAAAGTAAAAAAAATAAAAAAATGCGAGTAAAATTGACATGATGTAATTATATCTAAAGTATTCATGGGCTACTATTCATCTATAAGCGTCAGTTATGCAGTGTAGCTGTCGAAAATATTTCACAAAGGGGGAAATGTCTAGATGATTATAGAGATGAAAAAAGATGATTTTATTGTCTCCAAAACAGATCAAAAAGGCCGCATAACCTACTGCAATAAGATATTTATGGAAGTAGCAGAGTATAGTGAAGCAGAGCTTTTAGGAAAACCTCACAATATTGTGCGTCATAAAGATATGCCTAAGTCTGTTTTTAAACTTTTATGGAGTCGAATAGAGAGTGGAGAAGAGATTTTTGCTTACGTAATTAATAAGACGAAAAACAATAATGCCTACTGGGTCTATGCAAATGTAACCGCTTCTGTTGACGTAAACGGAAAAATAATTGGCTACTACTCAGTAAGACGTTATCCAAATCCAAAAGCACTTGAGATTATAAAACCTCTTTATGCAAAAATGCTTGAGGCTGAAGCTAAAGGTGGCGTAGAGGCAGGAACAAAAGTTTTAATGGATACTTTACAAGATAAAGGAGTGAGTTATGATGAGTTTATCATCTCTATACAACAATAGGCAGGCACTCATTTTAGTCCTTGCACTTCTAATGACTGCTATTTACTCTTTAGTGATTGCAGAGTATATTCTTGCTGTGCTACTTGTAGCTGTTTTACTTCTCTCTTTTTTCATCTCAGCCACAAGTCAAACAAAACAGCCTCCTTTGCGCATTAAAATAGGTTCAGTGTTAAAAGATGCTGCGAGCGGAAAACTTGAGAGTAGGGTTACTGGAATTCCTGATGATGGGAGTGATATCTCAGAGTTCGCATGGGCACTCAATGATGCTTTAGATCAGCTTGAGGCTTTTATGAGAGAGGCTTCTACTTCCATTGACTACGCTTCAAAAGGTATAACTTACAGAAGAGCGAATGCGGGAGGCTTACATGGAATTTTTGCACGTACAGCAACACAGCTCAACAATGCAATAGAGTCCATCGCAGTAGGCTATAGCACGAAGATTATTGGTGGAATGTCCCAAGCATTTAATAAGCTTGGTGGAGGAATGAGCGGTGGATTGGTGATTGTGCAAGATGACTTGATTATAGCTACTGATTATGCAGAAGATATCGCAACTGCTGCTGAAGAGACATCAACCGAGTCAGAAAAAAGTTTAGAGAATGTTGTAGAGATTACCGATAGGCTCGAGAGTCTTGTAACTCTTATCGCATCATCACACGAGGGAATAGTAAGTCTTGAGGGACGCTCACGCGAGATATCTGAAGTGGCGTCACTCATTAAAGATATTGCTGATCAGACAAATCTTTTAGCGCTCAATGCTGCCATAGAAGCTGCGCGTGCGGGTGAGCATGGACGTGGATTTGCTGTTGTTGCTGATGAGGTAAGAAAACTTGCAGAGAGAACACAAAAAGCTACAAGTGAGATTGAAATTTCTCTATCAACACTCCAGCAAGAGACAAGTGAAATACTTGAAAACTCAGACCAAATCAGTAATATTGCCAATGACTCTAATAGTGTAATACAAGATTTCGCATCAACATTTGAGTCACTCAATGCAACGGCAAAAAAATCATCTAGAGCAGCAATTGATATACAAAATCGCCTCTTTGCAACCCTGGTTAAGGTTGATCACATTATATTTAAATCCAGAGCTTACTCATCTACACTTGACCAAAACAGAGAGTACACCTATAGCGACCATAAAAGTTGTAGACTTGGTAAATGGTACACAGAGATGGGAACTGAGCGTTTTGGGCATACGCCTTCGTTTAGTAAGATTGATAAAGAGCATAAGTTTGTACATGATATGGTAAGAACAAACTTTGACTTCATAGATGCTGGCACTGTGCTTAAAGATAATAATCCAAAAATAATTGTTGAGAATTACACTAAAATGGAAGAGGCTTCAAAAGAGATGTTTTTACTTCTTGATAAAACACTTGAAGAGTATAAAAACTTAAGAGGCTAGCTATTAACTTGTCATTTACTTATAATAAATATAATTTTATTACTCAATTATGTTTTTCCCCTTTCATAAGCGAGTATACTCTCCAAACAATTTTATAAACAGCCCGGTTTTTCCCCTTTTATTACCCGGGCTGTTTTCTTATGATAAAATCCCATTTATGAAAATCAGACTCACAACACTCAATGCAAGATATGCACATACAGCCATTGGCCTTCGCTACCTTTATGCAAACATGAAAGAGTTGCAAACCTTCACTACAATCAAAGAGTTTAGCATCAATGATGCCCTACAGAGTGTTGCTGAAGAGTTGCTCTATGATGCCCCAGATATTATAGGTATTGGTGTCTATATTTGGAATGTTTCAGAGTGTAGTGAGCTTGTCCACATCATCAAAAAAGTCTCCCCTCATACAAAAATTGTTCTTGGCGGACCCGAGGTGAGTTACTCTCCCCTGCGTGTTAATTTTGATGCAGCTGATTACATCATTCAAGGTGAAGGTGATGTCGCTTTTTATGAGTTGTGTAAGAAGATTGCAGCAGACGAGCGTGTAGAGCGTCTCATACCGATGACACTGCCAAAACTCAAAGAGATACAACTCCCTTATGATTACTATACAGATGAAGATGTACAAAACCGTTACATTTATGTTGAAATCTCTCGTGGGTGTCCTTTTGCATGTGAGTTTTGTCTCTCTTCTATGGATGAGAAAGTACGTGCTTTTGATTTGGATGCAGTTTTAGAAGCTTTTGAGAAGCTCTGGCAAAGAGGTGCTAGAAATTTTAAGTTTGTAGATAGAACTTTTAATCTAAATATGCGAGCGGCAAATAGAGTTCTAGACTTCTTTTTGGCAAAAGAGCCACCTTATTTCGCACACTTTGAGGTTATTCCTGATCATTTCCCGGAATCCTTACGTAAGAAGATAAAAGCTTTTCCTCATGGAGCCTTGCAACTTGAGATTGGTATACAGACTCTTAATACTGATGTAGCACATAACATCTCTAGAGATTTAAACATAGAGAAGATAAAAGAGAATATTGCATATTTAGAAAATGAGACCACTGCACACATTCATCTAGATCTTATTGTAGGGCTTCCGGGTGAATCTTTAGAGAGTTTTGCAAGTAATCTTGATGCGCTGAGTAAAATGAGCTCTTGTGAGATTCAAATAGGCATATTAAAAAAGCTATCCGGAACACACATAGGGCGACATGATGCAAAATACGGCATGATTTATAGTGATATACCTCCTTATGATATTTTACAAAATGATGAACTCTCTTTTGCTCAGATTCAGATTATGAAGCGTTTTGCTAGATTTTGGGACCTGGTTTATAACAGTGGAAACTTTACAAAGAGTTTAGATATGTTGTTTGCTAAAGGTTCTGTTTTTGAGGTTTTTTACGATTTTAGTCTTTGGGCATATCAGCAGACTAACTCTACATGGAAGATATCTTTAGAGCGTTTGGGAGAGTTGCTTTTTAGCTATATGACAACTGTACAAAAAGTTGACAAAGAGACTCTCTCAGTCGCTATGATTCAAGATATGATGAAGCTCAAAGGTAGAGCAGTCCCAAAATATTTAAGAGCTTATGCTGATAATGTAAAAGTAGAGTCAAAGATGGGTAGCTCAGGTTTTAACAAACGTCAGCAGTAGTTTGAGTATAATATATCGATGCACTTAAAAATACTTGCTAGTACTCTCTTGGTTCTACTGTTACGTAACACTCTGAGTGCAGAGCTTATCGATGCTACTTTAGAGAGCAGAGCCGAGGCAAAGTATGGTGCTTTTGCTAAAAATCGTTTTGTAGCCATAGATGAAACATTGCTCAAAAAGCTCTCGGATGAGAGTGAGCTTAAAAAGCTCAATGCTGTAAATACTTGGGTAAATTACATCAAGTATGCAAGTGATAAAAAAGTTTATGGAGTGAGTGATTATTGGGCGACTCTGTATGAGTTTGTAGGTAAAAACAAGGGTGATTGCGAGGACTATACCATCGCAAAATACTACATACTTAAATCCCTAGGAGTTGATCCAAAAAAAATGAAGTTTGCTTATGTTATCTACAAAAACAGAAGCGGCAAAAATATTTCACACATGGTGCTTGCATACCTCAAAGTACCACAACCAAAAACTAAAGATGATGTTCTCATTTTAGATAACAACAACCGTCGTGTACTCCCAGCATCCAAACGTCCTGATCTTATTAAAATGATAAAGATGATTAATGGAGATACGGGTCCAAAATCTAAAAAATGGAAAGAGCTTGAAGAAAATATGCAAAGGAAAAAACTATGAGACTTTTTAACCAAATGGGACTTGCCGTTTCATTTATTATAATTACTATTCTTGCACTTGTTATAGGGTTAAACTATCAATCAACGAAACAAGATATGCTTCAAGGAGTCTATGAAACAGGTGTAAACAATATTGCTACACTAGCACATACGCTCGCAGCTACAGATGGCGATGAGGTGATGATAAGCAGTACTATAGATGCAGCTTTTGATAGTGGGTATTATAAACGCATAGAGTTTACGTCTAGCCAGAGTGACTTTACTTATAAGCAAGAGAACAAAGAGTGCGTGGCAACAGTTCCACAGTGGTTTGTTGAGTTTGCAGATATTGAGAATAGAGTTATAAGTGAAGATGTTATTTCAGGGTGGCAGACTCTTGGACGTGTGAGTGTTGTAGGTGATAGTGATATTATTTACCAATCACTCTACAAAACTTTCATAAACTTACTCTATCTTTTTGCAGGAGCGACTATTGTTTCGCTTATTGTGCTTGCCATCTTACTCTCGTATATATTGAAGCCTCTAAAAGCTATAACAAAACAGGCTGAAGCAATAATCCGTGATGAGTTTGTTTATCAAGAGAAGATGCCATACACAACTGAGTTTAAGGGGCTTGTTCGTGGTATGAACTTGATGGTTAAAAAGGTTGAATATATATTTATTAAAGGGAGTGAGACACTCAAGCGAAATCAAGAGCTTATGTATGTTGATGAGATTACAGGCCTTTACAACCGTCGCTATTTACTTTTAAAGCTTCCAGATCTTATTACATTGGAAAATAGAGCAAATGGTGGAAGTTTTATGTTTTTAGGTATAAATGGTGCAGAAATTCTCAACCAAGCGCTTGGAAGAGCGACTGCCGATAAGGTGTTTGGGAGTATTGGTAGTATGCTTCAAAAAGTAGTAGAACAATTCGAGGATGCTTTAGCAGTACGTGCTAATGGTACAGAATTTATACTTGTTATTCCTGATACCCTCGCAAGTAAGAGTTTTGAGCTTGCAAAAGAGATTCATAAAAAGTTTGAGCAACTCTTAGGAAAACACTCTCTTAGCATTGAAGATGTGCAGCTTGATATTGGGCTCTATTTTTACAGACCAAATATTGCCATGAGTGATCTCCTTACAAAGGCGGACAGTGCCCTCACGCATGCAAAAGCAGATGAGCTTAACAGCATATATGTCTATGAAGAGGCAGATGATGAGAGTGCAATGGGTAAAGAGCAGTGGAGAGAGATTATTGAAGACTCTATTGCCAAAAAACAGATGAGCTTGAAGTTTTGGTCTATGCTTGATGTAAGAACGGGTACCCTAAACCATAAGGTAATGAGTTTTACTATTGATAGTAGTGCGCATAAGCAGTATTTTTACGGTGATTTTATTGCACCAGCTATTAACCTTGGACTTGTAAGCAAGGTCTATAAACTCGCTTTAGAGAGACTCTTTACAGGGAAGCATGAGGTATTAAAAAATAAACTTTGCTCCATTCGATTTTCAAATGAGTTCATAAAAGACCCTCTATCGTATGAGATATTGGCTTCGCTGCTTAAAGCACATGTGAAAAATTTAGACTTTAAAATAGCTTTTGAGCTCTCGGATGGTTTTGTTGTGAGAAATCCTATGCTAGTGAAGCGTTTTGTAGCACTTTTTAAAGAGAGTGGATGTGTATTTGGTATAAACTCTTTTACAAGTGAATCGGATGATTTTGCTTACTTAAAAGTTTACAATCCAAGTTTTATTAAAGCAGATGTCTCATTTTTGCTTGACCAAACAACAGACTCTATGAGTGCGCTTTTAGTTATTAGCGACTCCTTGGGCATAGAGATTATAGCAACCTCAGTAGCAACTCATGAGCAACTAGAGGGACTTAAGGCACTTGGTGTTTATAATGTACAAGGGCCTATTACAGAGACTCTACGCTAAGGAGTTTAGATGCCCCGTGAGTTAAGCCCACGCATTAGCGCATCGTTTATCTCTTTTTTGTAGCTAGGGTTTTTTGACGAGAGCCCTTTGTCAAATGTAAGTACTATATCTTTGTCGCTGTTTTTATGCCTGCCAAGGTAGAAGAGTATCTCTGCATAAGCATCAAAGTCTGGGTGTGAGCGGCTTCCAAGTTTTGCATGAATAGTTCCATGGTGTTTTAAAACTAACTCAACTGCCTCTTTGAGTTTTTCCTTACTGGAACTCTCTACTCTAAAAACCTTACGTAAGGCATCAAGTGAAGTGTCCTGTAGAGTCTTTGGTGTTTTGCTCTGTACTTTTTTCTCTTTTTTTGGCTCTTTTTTTCCACCAAAACTGTAGAGCAGAAAAAAGAGTAAAACAGCCAGTAAAGAGACAAGTCCTAGCATAGACTGTATAAGCAGTGTTAAGTCCATTATTTACTCTCCCATGGTGTTTTAGCATAGCGATTTAAGTCATAAAGTCCGGCGTTAATAGGGTCAATAGAGTAGAAGTACTCCACAAACCAGTCATACACTTCCCAAAACTTAGGGTTTGAGCGGCTAATAAAGTAGCTCTGAAGCTGTTTGTACTCCTCATCTGAGCCTTTCATACTCTTCATCAACTCTAAAAATGCTGGTAACTCTTTTTGTGTAATGATACCAAAAGCATTCGGGTAAGAGCCAACACTAGCCTCCAGGATGTCCATGGTATCTCTGTTGGCATCGAGAACTTCATCTCCATTAAAAATGGAGTTAACATTGTTATGCCAGCGGTTTATGACGAGATTTTTTACCAAATGTGTTCCATCTTCCAAATCAATTCTCACAAAGATGTTGTTCGCACCTTTATCTGTCATAGTAGTTATAAACCCACTTTTCTCTAAGGTAATTGAGCGTGCAGCCTCTACGAAGTCTTTCTCACTTGCAAATGTTTTTGGCATTTTTGGTAGAGGTGCTTCTGGCGCTATAAAATTCATGCTGTCAAAAGCTATCTTGCAAGATTTAGTAAAGTGTTTGGAGATGAGCTTTTTGACCAATTCATACTTAGGATATTTGCTTACGTAAGAGACGCCAGACTCTATGGTGTCTATGTTGAGATACTTGGAGTTGTCAATGTCGCTATCGCCAATGTACCATGAGTGCAGCATCTCTAAACGTTGTGACGCTGGCATGTACTCTAAAAAGTTGAGTTCACCCTCTATGCGTAAAAAGTCCATATATCTTCTAATGTTTGTTTGATGTGAGACATTGCCAAAAACATCATAGCCTGCTACAAGTGTGTAGTAGATACGCTCAAACTGTGCATAGTCTATGACCCAGAGTGTTCGAGGGAGTTTGCCAAGCGCACCTTTGTGTACTGAAGCACTATCAAAGTGTCTGTAGACTGTCAGCATAGGAGCATCCTCTGCAATTCGTCCTGCCCAGATAGAGTCTAAGTTATACCCATGAGGATACTTTCTTGCAGCTATCTCTTTTTTTGCTTTGTAGTAGTTTTCGTAGCGCTCTCTGTACTCATCGCTAAAAGTTTTAATGAGACTTGCATCCACTGTGTGGATTGGCATGGCAAGATTATTGGCTTGAGAGTTTATAAACTCAGGATAGAGCACCGTTACATCCGCACTTGGGTCTTTAAACATAACCCAGAAGTGATCATGTATGACGTTAAGCGCCATATGTCCACGACAAACAGGTCCACGTATGAAAGTCATGATGGTGTAGAGTGAATTTTCAAGTAAAAATCTGTAACGAGACACAGGTGGAATTTGACGAAATGCTATAAAAGGATTTGCCGCTACTTTGACATCATAAGAGACAAAGTGTGGCTCTTCATCCCATTTTGGTGCTATGAAAAGTTCGTCAAAGCGCTTGAGTTTTGCATCACTTAGGGCAAAGGTCATGTGTGTTTTATGAACAATAGTGGAGTGATTTTTTTTGAGTCTATAGTAAAATTTCTCAACTTTAGGGTCATCAAAAGGGCGCAGTGTTGGGATGACTTCTATTGGTTGTGGGCTTGGTGTGTAGGAGCGAACAAGCTCAAAAAACTCAGGAGTGCTCTCTTTTTGTGTAGTATCTGCAAAGTAGATGTGTGCAAGATAGAGGTGCTCGTAGAGGTAGCGCGCACTCATTTTATGCTTGGCATCTTGCTTGTTAAAAAAAGTCTCCCATTTTTGAATCTCTAGAGCGTTTTTTTCGCTCGGAGTGCTTATCATTTTTTGCTGCTCTTGAGATGGGCCTTTTGCTCCTTGAGAGAGCCAGACCATTAAAGTGTCATGCTCTTTTTTTGAGAGAGCCGGAAATCCATAGGGCATACCGTGATAGGGTTTTTTATCTATATACGCTTCAAGCTCCTCTTTATCTTTTGGGCAAGAGAGCGTGTCATACTCCGGGGCATAATCTCCTATAACCTCTGGGTGCAACTGTTTGTCATGGAGCAGATGCGCCATTATGGAGTCATTATGTGTAGCATTACTCTCTTTTGAGTGTGTGAGCGAGAAGAAGCCCTTGGCTCTCCACTCTTTTGTACTCTGTGCGTCTGTAAAGAGTCGTGTAGGCTCTATAGCACTGAGTCTTAGAGCATTATAAACCTCTATTTTACTCCCACCTCTATCAACTCCTTCATAGGAGCTAAACTTACTTTGACAAGGGGCATTGTAACAGGAGTGACAACTCACACAGCGTTTGTCTAAAATGGGTTTTACATCTTTGAGGTAGTCTACGCTGCTGCTTTGTTTATGAATGGGAACACTCTGGATGAGAGGCGCGCTACAACCGGCAAAAAGAATTAAAAAAAGGGTGAAAATGTGTGTTAAATATCTCATGACACCATTATAGCGATTTTAGCCATAAGGAGTTTAGAGCTCTTGGGGTCTAAGAAGTTTTACCCCGTAGTAGCGCTCTGTTACTATGATGTTATGCTCAATGCTAGAGCGAAGTCTGTAGATGAGTGTTCTGAGCGCTGAGTCACTTGGTGGCTGACTCTGGTAGAGTCGCTCTTCGAGTTCATTGAAAGTGATGAATTTTCCCTGGCGCTCTACAAGGATTTTTAGAAGCTCAAGCTTTTTGCCTAAAAGCTTTACGTAAGCACCATCTTTGTAGAGACGTGAGTGCATCGTGTCAAATGAATATCCAGCTCCTAGAGAAACTATCTTAGAGCTATTTTCCGATGCAATATGTTTTTGTGCAGCGATTTGTAGGAGTATGAAAAGCTCCTTTTGTGCAAGTGGTTTTACAAGGTAGCCAATGGGCAGTGTTTTACTCGCTTGTAAAATAGTTTTGTCATCACTATAAGCTGTAAGGTAGATGGTGTCTATGGGAAATGGGAGTGCATTTACAAAGTCAATTCCACTGCGAGACTCTCCAAGATTTATGTCAACTATGAGCAAATTTGTCTGCGGGTTAGCTTCGAGTGCTTCTAGGGCTTCATCATAACTACAGGCAAAATCAAGAACATTGACACCGTAGTCTTGTAGTTTTGCAGCAAGGTTGAGAGCAACAAGGCTCTCATCTTCTAGAATGAGTATATTAAGGTTTTTCACGTTTTGCTCTCTTTGGGCATAATGATGCTGACGGACGTTCCTTTATCAGCTACTATGTGCATAGATGCACGAAGCTGTTTTTTTACAAGAGTCTCAATAATGGTTGTTCCAAGCGATATCTTTTTAGTTGGCGTGTAGCCACAGCCGTTGTCGTGTACCTCGAAGTGTACCTTGTCAGTTTTTTCAAATAGTGTTACACTCATCTCTCCAGACTCTTTAAAAGCATGTTTGTACGCGTTTGTTACTAACTCATTTAAAATGAGACCAAAGTAGATGAGTTTTTCGCTTGGAAGTTCGCATTTAACAACTATACTGATTTTTACAGGGATGTGAAATTGCTCTTGTATGTGTGCAACAATCTTCTCAAAGTAGCTTTGTGTTTTAAGTAGAGCACTCTTCTTGTCATAGAGCAGTAGCTGGTACATAGCAGCAAATGAGTTAATACGATTATTGGTAGATAAGAGTTCATGCCTAACTGTGTGTGAGGAGGTTTGTGCCATCTGCAGCTCTAAAATAGAGACTATGAAGTTAAGGTTGTTTTTTACTCTGTGCTGCAGTTCTTTGTAGAGGACATCTTTTTCCTGGGCTGAGAGTTTAAGCTCATTTGTTCTTAGTGCAACGAGATTTTCGAGTCGTTTTTGTTCATTTTTTTGCAACTCAATGAGCCTGGTGCTTAGTTGCTCTTTCTCTTGGGAGAGCCTTTTGAGTCTGTAAGCAATGGCGATGGAAAATATAAATACTTCGGCTGCAAAGGCTATCTCTGTGGTACGTCGTATATAAAAAAAGATGTTAAATATTCCCAGTGACTGTAGTACAGCAAAGACGAGTGTCAAAAGTACAAATCCCCACCCTATAAGGTAGAGCATTGCCTCTTTTGTTCCCTCTTTATATGCTAAATATCCAGCCGCCAAAAACAAAAACACTAGAGGTAAAAGCAGGGCTATAGCGTCAACATTAAACAAAAAATTGTCATAGCCTAAGAGTGCTACTAAAGGAAATGTATAAAGATAAAGCGCTAACCAAAAGTGAATCTTTTTAAAGCGCCTAGTTTGCAAAAGCTTCATACTAAAGAGAATCATCGGTACTACAAGGAGTGTAACACTTAATAGTGTGGCTTTTGTGACAATGATGCTTAGCTGATGTGAAAAGAGATATATCTGCCCAATTCCAAGATAGATAATCTCAAATAAAATAACCGAGGAAAGATAGAGGGTATAGTAGAGATAGACCTGCTCTTTTGTAAATATGTAGATGATGAAGTTGTAAAGCAGTAGTGTAAAAAATATGGTAAAAAATGCCACTATGAAAAGCTTCTCTTCAAGCTCATACATATAAAAATCATCGACACTCCAAAGAGTGAGCCTGACTATAAGTGCTGTTATGTCTGAGTGAGCACTAATGTAGAGTGTTCTTGACTCTTGTGGAGCAAGTGTAATTCTAAAAGTAGGGCGCAGTGTTGTTCTGTGGTGTAAAAAGAGTCCATCTTCGTACACTTTTTTACCATCATACAAAATGACTTTTTCGGGTTTTATGTTTGCATACTCTAAAACTTTTGTGAGCTCTTTGTTAGTGCTGTTAGTGAGTGTGAGACGCAACCAGATGGTCTTGTTAGGGATGATGCCAAAGTTAATGGAGTCTTTATTTATGGGTGAAAACTTTTTTTGTTTTATATCTTTGAGTGTTAAAGTGCTTGTAGTATCTACAAATATTTCACTCTTACGTAAGAGTTCATAATTTGACATAGAAGCATCTATGTTAAATGCACTCAGTGTTACGTAAGAGAGAAAAAAGAGAAGAGTGAAATATCTGTACATACAATAACTTTGAAATAATTTTTCACATTAAACCAAAGAGAAGGTTAAACTTCTCTTGTGTTTAGAAACTACGGTTTATAGAATTACCAGTTTCAGGCTCATACTCGACTATTCCTATGGAGTCATACCCAAAAAGAAGTGTGCCTGTTTTTTTGTTGAGCCACATTGGTCCATAGTTGAGTGTGAGAGTAGAGAGTGGCCCCTCTTTGCAAAGATGAAACCAATCCGCCCAATCTTTATCTCGACCACTACAGCTCTTGTCCGTAATAAGCACTTTTTTCCAACCAGGCTTCCATGCTGTAACCATCGCTGAGTTCATTTTTCCAGATATCCAAAAGAGTTCGCGCTTATCATCCCAGACTATATGTCTCCAAGCCTCTGGCTTTGGTGACTTTTTCATGAGTGCTTTGTGGTCTCCCGTAGCTGGGTCTATTTCAAAGAGAGTTTTTTCTCCGGTGGAGTGCGTGTAGATTTTGCCATTATGCAGGTAAGCACCAAGCATTGGACCGCGAAAATCAAAACCGCGTCCTTTTTTAAGTCCATCATCACGTTTACCATTTACTGTGATGATTTCACACTTTTGACCATCGGCACTCACACGACCAAAACCTGTACCACCCATTTTGTTGTTACTAAAGCTTACTATGAATGAGCCATCTTTTTCATCCACTGCAAAGACCTCTTGTGTGTACTGCACAAACTTTTGAGAGTCTCGTTTGATGCTTTTTCGTCCTGAGAGACATTGCCCATACTCAGGGTTTCGTCCCTCCCAAACTACACTTCTGTCACCAGTTTTTGGGTCTATTTTAAAAATAACCGGAGCACTTCCAAAGCTCTCTTTGTCATTTTCACGGTAAACATAACTAAAGCCATACCAGTTGCCATCGGGACCGGCTTGAATATCTTTGAGCAGTTTGAGTGCAGGACCCTTTGCGATGGTCGTAGGGCCATACTCATCTTGCGCATCACCACTCACAAATCGGCGAGACCAGTCATCAAGATTGTAAGCCACCACCAAGCCTTTGGCATCTTTGGAGTTATCCCAATATACTGAGGCGATTAGCTCATTGTTTTCATAATCTATAAAACCGCCACTTATATGTGCATTGTGCCAAGTAGCAAAAGAGGGACCATCTGCTACACTACTGCCCCGGTTAAGTGCTACTTCAGTTGGTTTCATACACTCTTCAAGACCAAAACTCTTACTCGCATTTTCCCCACAACGACAATCCGCATCAAAAGCAGTTTTGTACTTTATGTGTTGTTTGAGAGGGCAGCTTCTATCTGCATACTTGGCATTTGGGTTTGTATAAGAGCTCTCTTGTGCCACAACAAAAGAGGCTCCAAAGAGGAGAGTAAGTAACATTAGGTTTTTCATATTCATAAAATGCACCTTTTTTTGAGATTTAATGTGCATTGTAGTGACTCATCGTCACATCTATCGTCACAAGAATTGAAATGTTGGTATTTTTTTTAGTTATTTTTTATTTTTTATGAAAGTTTTACTAGTGACAAGGTCTTTTGGGTTGCTGTAGGCATTCCCAATGTGGACATTGGGAACGAGGGAGGTTTAGTAGACAGAATAATTTATTTCAACAGTTCTCTCTTGGGTATCAGTTGTACCTGTATTGTCTGTTACTGTAAGTCTAATTATACGGTTACCTGCTGGAAGTCCTCCACAGAAAAATGATGTATCTGATTGTGCACTATCAGTAGTGATATCATTGTTACCAGTTACATCAAGCCAGTTCCAAGATACTATATTACCAGTAGAAGCACTTCCTGAAAGGCTAACAGTATCACCAGTCGCAGCTCCATTAGGAAAACAATATAATCCAGTAGATGGAGTAATACGTGCATCAAGTGGAGCTGCTGCTACGATTTCAAGATCTACAGTACTGTTTACATTACTACCTGCAGCACCTGCTGAGTCGCTGAGATATATAATAAGACTATAATCACCTACAGGATAGAGTGATGAATTTATTTGAGTTGTTGTTGTAATTGGAGTGTGTGTGCTACCACTAGCTACTTGCGTGTTTGAGCTATTTCTTAGCGACCATACGTAAGTCAGTGTATCCCCATCAGCATCAGTAGAACCACTAACATCAATGGTAAAAGTATTTCCAGATGTTACACTTTGTGTGAGTCCACCCGCAACATTAAGCACTGGAAGAGTGTTTTGTGCAGTTGGTGCTGTAATAGTGATATTTACAGTTTGTTGAGTAACTACTGCATTACCAGCTCCTCTATCTTCATACTGATTTATTTGAAGTCTATAACTTCCCGCTGGCAGTGGTGCTGGTGTACTTGTTCTTGCATCAGCAGTCGTAAAGTCAATAGTAGTTGTAGTACTTACAGGAATACTTCCTGAAGATTGGTTGTATGTTGGTGTAGCAGCACTACTTGGAACAATAAACCACTCATATGTTAGCGTGTCTGAGTCAGCATCAGTTGAGTCTGCTAGGTCTATGATGTAAGCGCCACTTCCCTCTATTGCAGTTTGTGTTAAGCCATTTGCTAAATCCCAATCTGCAGCTTGATTTGCAGCTGGTGCAGTAGTTATATAACTCACACTTGCATCAGCTCCAAGAGCATTTCCAGCGTAGTCTGTTATGCCTCCATCTGCTGTTATAATATATGTTTGCCCTGCTGTGAGGTTTGCATCTGGAGTGAAACATACTGCAGTGTTGTCTCTGTAGAGTGTTCCACTTATTGTAGGACTCACTGTGAAGTTTGTAGCAGTAATGAGGTCTTTTGGAATTCTTTCACTAAAATATATACAGAGCTCATCATCTAAGGCCCAGTTGCTAAATGAAGCAGTTGAAGCAGTAGGTGCTGTTGTATCACTTACTTCCCCTGTAAATCTTCTCATATCTTCAAGGTGTGCTTCAATCTCGGAAGTTTTTACAGCTGTAAGTCCTAAATTAGTGAACTTCGCTGTTATGTTTGCATCTGGGAAGTTTGCAAAGGTAGTGTTTACATCAAATGCAGCTCTTGCTGTTGCATTTATCTCTATGCTGTCACTATTTGGAGTAGCATCGAGAGTCTGCAGCAGTCTTGCCATTTTTAATACATTAGCGTTAGACGTCTCATTTCTATCAACACCAAGTAGATCTTGTACAAAAACCTTGTTGTCACTTGGTACATTTGCCGCTTCTATTGTTCCAAGAAGCAAATTACCTAGATAAAAACTGATGTTTCCGTCTGTGTAGTTAAACTCCCCGTCTGCGTTTGTGTAGCCTGTACGAGAGCCGTTTACATAGTAAAGACCTTGTACATAACCGTCAATAAACTGAGCAGTGGAAGCATTTGTCTGGTCATCAGTAGATGGAGTAGAGTCGCTACTACCGCAACCAACTAAAAGAGCAGCGAGTGAAGCTGCGAGAAGTGTTTTTTGTAACTTCATTGTGTCATCCTTTTTTATAAAGTAAATTTCAAAATTGTAATGACTCATCGTCACATCTATCGTCACAGTAATCTAAATGTTATTGTTATTTATTGTTTTATTAAAAAATCATATCTTAGAGAATTTCATTATATCTTAAGAAACATAACGATAAAGTTTTGTCTGAAATTTAAAAAGAGAGAAAATATGAAAAAAAGAAATTTAATACAGCTGAGTCTATTAACAGCATGTGTTTCCGCTTCTACACTTTATGCAGAGGTTCCAAAACAAGCATTAAAATCAAACTATCAGCTTGTATATAACAATGTACCAAAAACAGTAAATAGTTTTAGTGCAATGCTCGGTGAGGGTGAGTTTTATGGTCGCCTTCGTTCAAACAACTTTTTTTACAACTGGGAAAAAGAGAGTGCTAGCCAAGAGAACCACATAACAAATGGAGTAGGAGGCTCTGCTGTGTTTCAATCAGCAAAGCTAAGTGACTTTGACTTTAGAGCAGGGCTTTACTACTCACAAGGTTTTACAACAGTTGCAAGAGAAGATGCAAAAAACATGAAACCGGGTCAAGATGTACTGAGCAGATTTACCTACTCAAACATAGGCACACAAAACATTGGTGTAGTGGGACAAGCGTATGTGCGTTACAGCGGCTTAGAGAAGAGTGAGCTTATAGTTGGTCGTCAACTTGTTGAGACTTTTTACACTAAGTCAAATGACACAAAGATGATTCCAAACACCTTTGATGGAGTTGTGTTTGCTACAAAACTACTCCCAGAGACTTCTTTGAAAGTTGCTTACCTTGCCGAGCAAAAGCTTCGTGCACACACAGATGCACACTCCGTGCTAATGTATGGAGATACTGCATCTTCAAGTGCGCTCAATCCTGCCTGGGATGCAAACGATGACAGCGCTATGCACAAAGGGCTAACATACACTAACCTAACAGCTAACAACAAACGAACAGATGCACCGCTTATAGTGGTTGATGCACAAAATCGTTCTGTAAAGAACCTCTCTCTCGATGGCTCCTTTTATGCAGTGCCGGACTTAATAAGCCAAGCAATGGTAGAGGCAAACTATAAAATAGCTGTGAGTAAAGAGTTCTCAATCGCCCCTGGAGTACGATACATCAAACAATTTGATAATGGTGCTGGCTCCGTTGGAGGCGCTGCACTTGATGCTACGACGACAGGCTATAAAGATGCCAACTCACTAGATGCACAGATGGTAGCTGCACGTTTAGTCGGAAGCTACAGAAATTTCAAACTCAACCTTGGATACACTAATGTTTTAGATGAGGCAGACCTCGTTACACCTTGGAGAGGCTTTCCAACAGCAGGTTACACACGTTCTATGGCACGTTACAACTGGGTGGCAAACACAAAGAGTTACCGTGCTGAGCTGATGATAAACAATAACAAAAGCGGTGTTTATGAAGATGTAATGATGCAACTCTCAGTGCTGCATACTGATGCAGATGAGGCAAAGGGGCAGTTTGATGAGAACTACTACTACGCAGGGTTTGTACAAAACATACCAGCCCTTCCAGCAGCGCAGTGGCGCTTTCGCATAGGGTATCAAGATACCGATAAAGTTGACGCAGACACACTTGATACTCGTTTAGAGTTAAACTATCTATTTTAAGGAAAAACAGAGATGAAAAAATTAGTTTTTATATTTTTAGCAATTGTAGCATCGTTGCAAGCAGGAACTATTAATGTTGCAGTTGCAGCAAATGTAAGTTACGCCATAGAGGAGTTAAAAGCCCAGTTTGCTAAAACACACCCAGATACAAAAGTACAAGTAACACTCTCAAGCAGTGGAAAGCTTACAGCGCAGATTAAAAATGGTGCTCCTTATGGGATGTTTATGTCAGCAAATATGAAGTATCCAGATGCTCTTTTTACGGATGGCATCGCCATAACGAAACCAAAGGTTTACGCTCAGGGAGCACTTGCAATGCTCACAACAAAAAAGCTTGCTTTAAATGAGGGTTTAGAACTCTTACGTAAGAGTGATGTGAGTAAAATAGCTATAGCAAATCCAAAAACAGCACCTTATGGAAAAGCTGCACTTGATGCCTTACGTAAGGCTGGAGTGTTAGAGGATGTAGAGAAGAAGTTTGTTTATGCTGAGAGTATCTCCCAGGCAGTGACTTACTCCATAACTGCAGCCGACATTGGTTTTATTGCAAAGTCTTCACTCTACTCACCAAAAATGAGTATGTACAAAAAAGATGTAAACTATGTAGATGTAGACACAACTCTTTATAGCCCCATAAAACAGGGAATAGTTCTCCTTAAACCTGCAAAAGGGAGTAGCGAGTATAGAGCCTTTTATGAGTTTATGTTGAGCGAAAAGGCCAAAGAGATTTTTCGTGACTATGGATATGTAGTAAAATAAGGTTTCTTAAAAGAGGAAGTTGTATGAATGCCATAAAAGCAAGAGTGAAAAGACTACGAAGAGTTGAGAAGCTTCATCTGGTCAGTTTTGATTATAGTGGAGTTGAACTTACTATGATGTCCTTAGAACTTGACGCAAGTGTAAAAGAGGGTGTTATGGTCGCACTTGGTTTCAAGTCTAGCGCTGTTGGCATTGCAAAAGAGTTTGTAGGGGAGCTTAGCTACTCTAATAAAATTCAGGGTTTTGTAACCTCTATAGAGCAAGGAGAGCTACTAAGCGTTTTGCATCTTAAG
>Ga0272440_1001006_pt1 | contig 23538 bp, 13 predicted proteins | sample SSMMMBAug17_FD_192440 | JGI IMG/M metagenome (GOLD analysis project Ga0272440, IMG submission 192440) | Marine sediment archaeal communities from Little Sippewissett salt marsh, Falmouth, MA, United States - SSM-MMB-Aug17 | ecosystem: Environmental > Aquatic > Marine > Wetlands > Sediment ...
TCATCTTCTTCAGTGTAATCATGGTTCAAAAAACGTAAATGAACTGTTTGGTACGCATATGTTTAATTGTTGAGTAAAGCATTTTGAAATGAAGAACTTATTTTTCAAACATTCCTAAGTACGAAATATACAAAAGACTTTGTTCATGAAATACAGTCATATTTAAATCAAATCAGGAATACTTGAACGACAGGAATCCAATGAAGATAACGGCTATTTTGATTGACGCTGAAGTTATGCATACATTTAATTTTTTGAAAGATAAAAATATTATAAAACCTCCACCTGGAAAAGACTTGAAAAGACAGATTTCTACCGAAAAGCGACAAAGATTATCAAAAATTCTCGGTGATGCTTCAAATAATAGATTATCAGAGATTGTAATAGAAGATCGAGGTATAATTTGAATATATACTTTTTTGATACAAGTGCATTAGTAAAGCGATATATAGAAGAAAAAGGGTCAGATTGGGTTAAAGATGTTACATCTACCCAAATTCGTGAGAAGAAAAATGGAGAGAAATCATGAATACATTACCCCAAAAAATATCGATTATCATATGCCTGATATGCGCTATCGGGCTATTCACTGATACCCGTGCAGATGATATCTACCAGGATTACTTCTTCTTCTCCATTGGCAGTGGCTCAGGCGAAAACGCAACGCGCGCAATGTCAGTTGTCACCGGCCAGGCAGTGTCCTCCGAGGCGGGTGAAAGTGATCGTTATAAACAGATGGTTCCTTCCGAGTTATCCCTCATCAATACATTCAATCGTGCGCCCATTATCAATATTCAATCGGGCTTTCACCTGAACGATATTTACGAAGATCCCATTGACAACAAAGGCAACAGCATTACAGAAATCCTGGACAGCAATATCAGCTTTGCCATCACCGATATTAACACTTTTGCCAAACGCGGTATGGCTATCACCTATATCAATCATTTGAATGGCCAATGGGCGTATACCACCGATGGCCAAAACTGGGCAAAAATCGAAAATGTATCAGATGATTCCGCATTGTTACTGGCAGCAAACAACAGTTTGACACGTATTCGCTTTGTGCCGGATACCAATCACAGTGGTACAGACAATGGCACCATCACTTTCCGCGCCTGGGATCAAAGCCGCGATCGCGAAAATGGCAGTTTTGCCAATACCCAAAACAATGGCGGCGCTTATGCCTTTAGTGAAGATACCGGTACTGTCACGATCAAGGTTATTAATATCAACGATGCGCCCACAGCCAATGCTGGCAGCAATTATACATCAAATGAGGGATCAACTGGCAACTTGAATGGCTCGCTCTCCGAAGACATTGATGATGGCATTGCGTCCTATTCATGGATTCAAACGTCCGGTATCAGTGTTGAATTGCTAAATCAGTCATCAGCCACGCCCAGTTTCACCCTGCCAGAAATTGATAGCAATGGTGCATTTCTCACCTTTCAATTGACTGTCAGTGACCATAATGGCCTGACGAATGTGGATTCTATTACTGTATATATTGTCAATGTTTTAAAGGAGTTTACCATTAAATCAACAGCACTGGCAGGTGGAACGATTTCTCCGGATGGCGACACAACTGTGCTTGAGGGAAAAAATCAGATATATCAGATTGAGCCACTTTTGGGCTACCAAATTGATGATATTGTGGTGGATGGCAACTCAAAAGGCCCGAAAAACACGTATACCTTTTGGGATGTGAATGCCAACCATACAATTGAGACTCATTTTAAAGAAAAGCCATCCATTGATGCCTCGGCTGGTGAAAATGGCGCAATTGCGCCCTCTGGAAAAATTTATGTGAATGAAGGTGATTTTCAATTATTTCAAGTCACTGCGGATGAAGGCTATAAGATTGATGATGTGAAAGTCAATAACGAATCCATTGGTCCGGTATCATCCCATTATTTTAAAAATGTGGTGGGAAATGATAATACCATCATCGCCACATTCAAACAGGCGCGTTTTGAAATTACTGCGTCATCCAGTGAAAATGGCAGTATTGAGCCATCAGGTCTTGTTTATGTCACTGAAAACAATGATCAAACATTTAATATTGTGCCATCAGATGGATACGAAGTGGAATCAGTTTCAATTGATGGTAAGCATGTTGGTATCATTAACACCTACACGTTTTACAATGTGACTGCAAATCATACTATGTCCGCCGCTTTCCGAAAAAAGCTGATTATTTCAGCATCTGTCACCGGAAATGGCATAATTGAACCATCTGGAAATGTACCAGTGGGTTATGACAGCAGTCAAGCTTTTACAATGGTGCCATCTGAGGGGTACTTAATTAAAGATGTGTTGATTGACAGCATTTCTATGGGTCCGAAATCATCCTATATGTTTTCCAATATTCAAAAAGATCATCAAATCAGCGTCATATTCGGACAACCCACAATTACTGCCACAGCCAGCGCAAATGGGCAGATTACACCTTCAGGTAAGTTTTCTGTGCCATCCAATTCAGATCAAACATTCACCATAACCCCAATCAAAGACTATGAAATTGACGATGTTCAGATTGATGGCATATCCCTCGGGGCCATTGAAAAACCGACGATGTGGAATATTAGTGATGATCACACCATTCATGCCATTTTTACGCCACTTCCCAAATATCAAATTACAGCCACTGCCAATACCGGCGGAAAAATCGAATCTGAGCAGGGGGAATCGCCACTTGAAATCATTCGGGGTGGATTTGCGCAATTTAAAATAACACCGGATAATGGCTATGAAATTGAGGATGTTCTGATCAATGGCAGATCTCTGGGCATTATCACCCAATATCTCTTTAATGATATCCAGGAGAATCATAGCATTCAGGTCATTTTTAAAGAAATTATCACATATACAATAACTGCCACTGCCTCAGAAGGCGGACAAATCAGCCCTGCCGGTAATATTGTCCTTCAGGAAGGTGGCTATCAATTGTTCAATATTATTGCAAATGAGCATTATCGTTTAACCGATGTACAGGTTGATCAAAAATCTGTTGGTCCTATCAATAGTTATGCTTTTACTGGAGATAAAGACCATACAATTCAAGCATTCTTTGAAAAAATAATCATTCGGTCCATTCGAGGGCGGGTGATTGGGGAAGATATCCAGGATGAAGAGAAACCAGGTCTGGCAGGTTATCGAATAGAAGTCCGACAGGATGGTGTTTTTCTTGCCGATGCAACCACAGATCTGAATGGTTACTACACAGTCACCGGCTTTTCACCCGAGTCAAATCTAATCGTCTCTGCATGGCCGCCGATGGATAACAATGTTTATCGACGTATGTTTTACAATCAACAGGCCAGCAGTCAAACAGCTAATCCAGTATCGTTGGTTGTCAGTGATTTAAGCCAGATTGATTTTATACTTCCCAAAAACTACCAGGAAGGGATTCAAGGCCGGGTGCATGATGGCAACACGCAGCCTAAAGGAATTCCTTATGTAGCAGTAGATGTCTTTTCTCAAAAAGCGACTTTTGGGAAAACTGCAACCACTGATGAGCAGGGCTATTATACAATTATTGGCCTTAAGCCAGCAAATGATTATCGTGTCTCTGCCTTTTCAAATGAATATAATATGGAATTCTTTTATGCACTGCCATCAGATCAACCTCAAGGAACAGTCCCCACATTCAGTGTTTTTTCTTATGATGAAGCCACATCTGTTACGCCAACAGTTCCAGCCACTCAACATATTGATATTATCTATAGCCTCAACCAGGGCGAAAGTATTGGCGGCCAAGTCTTTTTATCTGATGGCAGCCCTGCTGAGGGAATCAAGGTGAATGCCTGGTCTGATGGACTGGCAAAAGGCAATATGGCCACCACCGATGCCTTTGGTTATTATACCATTACCGGCCTGGAAAAGGTTTTGGCCTCGGATGCAGAAACAAATGGATATATTGTTGAAATTCAGCCAGAGAATTATCCCTATCAGGCATACAATGGTGCTAGCCAATCAGCAGACGCCACAAAGGTAGAAACCGATCGAAAGGATATTCACTTTTATTTGCGAAAAGGGGTAACAGTCAGGGGGAAAGTGACCAATAGTTTGGGCAGTATTGTTCCAGATGTGATCATCACTGCCTGGTCAGCCAGTGAGCCAGAACTAAAGCGGATGCAAACGTTATCAGATGAAACCGGTGCTTACACGCTGGTGAACCTGCCTGTTGCCGATGACTACATTCTTGCCGCCTTTCCCTCAGATTATCAGACGCAATACTATGATGGCCAACTTTCTGACACCGATGCAACCCAACTGGATTTACGATATGCGGACCAACTGAAGCTTGATTTTATACTGGATAAAGGTCATCTCATTGCCGGACAGGTATTCATTGAAGAAGAACGAGGATCATCAGGCATACCGGTTTATATCTGGTCAGAAAGCAAAAACTCCGGCGGCACAGTCTTAACCGATGCCAATGGCCGATATGAATTGATTGGGCTGGATCAAACAGCCAGTGACTACATTGTTTCTATTCGCACCGAGGGCTATCCGCCGGCATTTTTTGGGAATAACTTTGATGAAGACGCCATGAATGATACAGTTTACAACAGACAGGATGCTGTTGGTATTGCGGCGGTCACTTTTCAGGAATCTTCAGATATCAATATTCGCCTGGTTCATGGCACAATGCTCACTGGCCGGATTTCCTATAATGATGAATCAGTTGCAGATGCCAAAATCGAAGTCTGGAGCTCAGAAAATGGCGGATGGGGGCAGGCAGTCAGTACAGATAATGAAACAATAAATTATACCATTTCAGGTCTTGCGCCAGCGGTCTATCATGTCAAGGTGACATCCGATCGATATGCAGAAACAGAAACAGAAATCACATTGAAATCAGAGAATAATGTGCTCGATATTACGCTTCAAAAGCCAGAGCGAACAATTAGCGGTTATGTGGCTGGACTGGCAGCAGATACCTCGGTTCGCCTGAATGCATGGTCGGTTTCTGTCAATGCCGGAAAATCAATTATGCTGATTGGCAATGATAATGTGCAAACTTACGTGATTTCCGGTCTAAAAGCATCCAGTGATTATCGAGTGGAAGCACTTTCCGATAGCTACTATTATCAGGTGTATAAAGAAGAAACCCAATGGGACAATGCGGATTTTATTGATCTTTCCCAAAACAATCAGGAGAATATTGATTTCAGTCTGGAGAAGCTGCCGCAAACAGCCACAATATCGGGTGAAATTGTTTTTCCTGGTGATGCCCAGGCTGGCGATAAGCTCTGGATTCAAATTCAGTCGCAACTACTGGATGTTTCCAAAGATGTTCAGGTGATTTATGAAAACGCTCACACTGTCAATTATTCCATATCTGGCTTGCTCATTGGCAATGACTATATTGCCGCTGCCCGATCCGACACATTTTTGGATCAGTATTATGATCATGTTGATATCCGAGGAAATGCAGCCGCAATTGATGTGTCAAACAATCCATATACTATCAATTTCAATTTATCGCGAGGGCGTTTTATTACTGGCCAAATTCTCAATGAAACCGGCAATCCGCTGACATCGACCACAGTTGAAGTCTGGTCAAAAACCACACAATCGGGCGCGTTTGCTGAAACCGATGAATCAGGCATCTATCGCATAACAGGCTTGAAACAAAGCAATGATTTTATTGTTTGGGTAAACGATGCCACTCGCGGCGAATTCTACTATGATGGAGTAACTTCAGTGCGAGACTCATCAAAAGCCACGCCAGTCAATACAGTCAACAATGATCAAACCGACATTAATATTTCGACGACGCAAACTTATAGCATTCAGGGACGGGTTTCCAACACTGATGGTCAGGTTCTGGAGGGGGTCTGGGTGGCAGTAGAATCGCTTTCCAGCGAAAAAGGGGGCGGCGTTTTTACTCTTTCCGATGGTACCTACGTAATTAATGGCCTGACCATGGGAAATGATTACAAAATGACAGTCACTCCGAAACTTCCCTATATTGTTCAGGAAAAAGAAAATATTTCCGCAGGCGCTGAACAGGTCAACTTTTTTCTTCAGGCTCAGGAAGCCTATCAACTTTCAGGTATAATCTATGCCAGCAATGGCAAACCATTGGAAGGCGCAAAGGTTGAAATTCAATCATCCACAGACAAAGACAAATATGCATTGGTACAAACCAATAAATCCGGCGTATACCTAATTGACAACCTGCCCCAGGCAAATGATTATTTCATGAATGTCTGGCCGCCTGAAAACTCAACAGATGCTTTTTATAGTCAACAATCCATTCAAATCAATGAAGACACTGTGAAAGATATCAATTTGGAACCGGCTTTAAAAATATCCGGTTCTGTCGAAAATAAAGCGAATCAAACCTTGCCGGGTGTTAAAGTTTCTTTGTTTTCTGCAAACGCCAATTTTTGGAAAGAAATTGATACTGATGAAAATGGCGCATATGAGTTTAATAACATTGCCAATACCTCAGATTATGTGATTTCTGCCAGTGCTGATCATTACATTCGCGAGGAAATATCAAATGTGACTCCAGGTACATATGATTTTGTGCTGAAAGAAAGCGGCTCAATTTTTGGATATGTCAGAGACAAGTCCTCTGGTACTGCGATGGCCAGTGTTTCAGTGGAAATATTTTCAGAATCCATGCAAGGCGCTGAGGGATTTGGTGGTGTGGCCACAACCGATGACACTGGCTTTTTTAATGTGCCTGAACTCAAATCCACTGATGAACAGGGATATACGTTAACCGATTATGTGGTAGCGGTTTATCCCACTGATTATCCATCACAATCCAAAGGGGGAAAATCGGTTGGAGATACAGTTGAATTTTTAATGTCCAAAAGTTCATCAAATATAATGACCGGAACAGTAGAAAAAACAAATGATAAAAAGATTATGATTGACCTGTTTAGTGACGAATCTGTTTTTCTGAAAACATTTGAGGCAGATAATGCAGGCCATTTTACAGCAACCGGTTTGTCATCAGGTCAATCCTATAAACTACAGTTTATTTCCGAAGAACTGGGAGATAATAATGGTCAGTGGGCCAGCGCTGTAGGCACTGGCATCACTGATGCTACGAATGCCGGTCTTTTTCAAGTTGGAGATTCAATCCATTTTACCTTTTCCCCCATTCAAAACAGGAAGCGAAAGGCATTTTTCAGGCCTGGCGCTGTCCAAAGTTTACGTTCTACAACACATCCTTATGTAAAAATTACGCGACGCCGGGCAAAAGTAGAAACCAGTGGTCAGGTATCCAACAAGTCCAATGTGACTATGGAGTGGCAGCCGCCGGCAGACATTGGATCTCAAAATATCAGTGGATATTTCAGTGAGTTTTCAACGAATTCTTATGATTTTACTAAATTTAACACCGCAGATAAACCCCCAGTCCGCACCCGAAAGATTACCAGTAAAGACCTGGAAGGTGATGATGTCAACTACTATTTCAATGTGGCAACTGTAGACAAGGACGGCCGTGTTGGTCAAACCACCTCAATAGCCTTTCGAATTGATACAACACCGCCCAGAAATGTCAGCGTAATCCCGCCGATTCTCACCAGCAATAGAAATGTGAGTCTAAAACTGGGCGCGACCGGGGCTTCGGAAATGTATATCAGCAACATCAGCTACTCTGAGGGCGGTACCTGGGAGCTACGTTCTCAGGAGCGCACATGGCAATTGCCTGAAGGGTCTGGTATAAAAAAGGTTTATGTACGCTATCGTGACAAAGCCCAAAACACAGCCGATGCCTCGGGCATGACCACCTATGAAATTCCGATTGTGATGTATACAATCGACGCCACTTTTAAAGAAAATGGACGCCTTGAACCTTCGGGCATGGTTGAGGTGGAAGAAAATCAATCCCAAACATTTACCATTATTCCAGATGATGGCTATCGTGTCGACGTTCTTGTTGATGATGCTGCCATCAATCTCAATGAATTGAGCTATACGTTTAAAAATGTAAATGCCAATCATTCAATCGAAGTAGAATTCAAAGAAATTACGCATCGGATTTCAGTCACCAAAGGCGAAAATGGCGCAGTGACACCCGCCAAAGATATCATTAATGTGAATTTACATGAAGATCAAACCCTGAAAGTCACGCCAAATCCTGAATATGGTATCAATCAAGTATTGATCGATGGCAATCCTGTCCAACTGGTTGATAATACCTACACATTTGAGAACGTGATAGAAGATCACACCTTTATCGTGACTTTTGAAAAAAAGATCTATATCACGGCCACATCAGGAGAAAATGGAAAACTGGCGCCCACTGGAAGCATTCCAGTGGCTGAGGGCGGGTTTCAGGTCATCAATATCATTCCGGATCCTGGATATGAAATAGACACGATACTTGTTAATGACACGCCTGTCACTGTCAATGGCAATGTTCACACTTTTATGAATGTTGAAAATCCGGAAACAATTCATGCAACTTTTCGCCTGACCCAATTTACTATTTTACCCATTGCTGGTGCCAATGGCAGTATTTCACCTGAAACAGAGATAGCGGTCATTGGTGGGGAAGAACAATTATTTACATTTACACCCAATTCCGGCTATGAGATCGATCAGGTATTGATTGATGACCAGCCGGTTGAAATAACAGATTTGCAATATCTTTTTCCAAAAGTTGTGGATAATCATACCATTGTGGTTTCTTTTTCAAAAATAAACACCCCGCCAGTGGCCAACGATACCAGTGTCTACACAGAAGAGGATGTTAAAGTAACCGGTTTTATGGAAGCCACCGATATTGATGGCGACAGTCTGACCTATCAGGTCACCAAACCCGGCAGCCTGGGACGCGTTCATTTTGTGGATGAAACCACTGGAGAATTTATTTATACCCCCAAAACCAATAAGTTTGGAACCGATACCATTTCATTTACTGCCAGTGATGGCAAAAAAACTGCCGACCCTGCAACAATTACTGTTTATATCGATGAAGTGAATGATGTACCCAAGGCCTATCCCGATCGCATTGAAATCAACGAAGCAGAAATCGATATTACACTGAAAGCCATTGATATGGATGGTGATGCATTGACATACAAAATTGTCAATCCACCCAACCGAGGTGAATTAAGCGGTCATCCACCGAATCTCGTCTATAAACCTTTTGATGACACACGTGCTTTGGATTTCTTTTCCTTTACAGCATCAGACAGTGAATCCACCTCTGATACCGCAACAGTTACGATTATCATTGGTGAACCCGATGCCCAAATTCATTGTGATGAAGACACTCTGGGCACGTATATTATTGAATCCTTACCTGATGACACGTTTACAATTACCACTCCAGCGGAGCATGGCAAAGTTACCGGTATTGGAAAAGAAGTCTTTTATATGCCAGAACCAGATTTCTATGGGTTTGACAAGTTTGACTATTCATCACCCAGTATGCCTGGCAATAAGACACTCAATATTTATGTGCGGCCCATTAAAGATGCGCCCAGAATCAATATGCCATCATCCCTGACAGTTCTGGAGGGGGAAAGTCTCCCCATAACAGTCATTATTTTCGATGTGGATGGAGATCCCCTGGAAACAACTGTTGAAACACCACCCAATGGAGAATGGATTGATGATTCAGTGCCCACATTAATTTACAAGCCTTTAAAAAATTTCAGTGGCCAGGACTTGATAACGATCCTGTCAAAGGATGCAGAATTTGAAACAGTAGGAACAATTGATATTACAGTGATTCCCAAAAATGTGAAACCGAAGGCTTTTCCAGATAAATTCCAGGTCAACGAAGACATGAGCCTTTCCGGATCATTGCGGGCCGAAGATGCCAACAATGATGACCTGAATTATGTGTTGAAAACCAGCACCGGACATGGAAAAGTCACCATAACCAATCGTCATACCGGCACATTTACATATACTCCAAATCCCAACTATGCCGGTCCGGATGAGTTTTCGTTTGTCGCGTCAGATGGTAAACTTGAATCCGACATTACTACAATCATTATCAATGTTTTTCAGGTTTATGATCGCCCCATCGCCATTGATGGCCAACTGTATTTGTTTGAAGATGAAGATCAGAAAGGAAAACTTCAAAGCAAAAATATTGATGACATTGGTCTGATTTATAAAATATTCAAACAAGGCCAACGCGGAACAGCGACAATCACCAATCATGCCACGGGTGAATTTATGTTCTCTCCCAATGACAACCAAAATGATGAAGATCATTTTGAATTTATGGTGACACACAGCGAGAACCGAACTTATACATCTATTGCTCGAGTTGATATTTATTTCACGCCAGTTAACGACCCACCGGTTGTTTCCGGAAACGAAGCCACCACTGATGAAAATACACCGGTCACCCTGACCCTGATGGGAGAAGATATAGACAATGAAAATGATACACTTCAGTTCAACATTGTACAAATACCTTCCAGAGGAAAATATGAACTGAATGGCAATCAATTAATATACACACCCAATAAAGGATTCTGGGGCGAAGATCATCTTAAATACACAGCAAATGATGGTGAAAAAGATTCCAATGAAGCCATCATTCGATTTTTTGTCGGCGTAGATAAGGCAGATATTTTTACAGAGGAGGACCAACCCATAGCATTTGTGCTGCCAACCCAAAATCAGACCGGAAACCTGACTTATAAAATAACCACATCGCCAGAAAATGGCCAACTGATCGGCTTACCCCCCAATCTGACTTATGCACCCAATGCAAATTTCAATGGGATCGATTCTATCCATTATACAATCAATGATGGCATCCCTGTTGCATTGAAAATATATGTCAAGCCAGTCAATGATAAACCAGTGATCGCCTATCCAAATCGAACCATTAAATTACTTGAAGACACTGAAACTGTGATTACACTCATTACCACTGATGTCGATCAATATGACAAACTTTCCTATTCAATAGATACATCACCTTCGCACGGCGTGTTGAGTCAAGGGGCAACTAGCAACAGCTTTGTCTATTCACCACATCTCAACTACTCAGGACAGGATAAACTGATATATCAGGTCACCGATGGCACAGTATATGTTGTTGATGAGCTCATTTTGGAGGTTCAACCAGTAAATGATCCACCCATAGCAACACCACAAACAGTGTATGCACTTGAAGAAACTCCCATTCGCCTGAATCTTTCTGGAACAGATATCGAGCTTGACCAATCTGCCTTGATAAATGAAATTGTAACTGAACCACTTCATGGCACAATCAGCAGTTCTTTTATCTACACGCCAAACGTTAATTACTTTGGCAGCGATTTCCTAAAATTTCGGGTGTTTGATGGACAGGACTATTCCGAACCGGTTGTTGTTGATATCAAAGTCAAGAATATTAACGATCCGCCCATTGTCAACAAGGGTACTATTGAAGTCGAAATGAGTGGCCTGGCTTATGGAAAATTACAGTTTATGGATCCGGACAATGATATTCTGGTCAGCAATATAACCAGTCAGGGCACCAAAGGGATGGCCGTGATATCCAATCCAACAAATGGTGAATTTATGTATTTTGCCGATCTTGAAAAAACAGGTGAAGATGTTTTTGAATTTACAGTCAATGACAGTAAGGTGTGGGTTAAATCCGAAGTTCAGGTGATTATCAAAGAACCGCTTGTTTCATATGCTGAGTTAAATCTCACTCTGAGCGGTGACTATATTAATGGCGATCCATACGAATACAAGTTGCTGATGTCAGAAACCGGAAAAATCTATCGCGAAGAAATCAACAATACAGCGAACCTGTCGATTCAAGTCGAAAAAGGCAAATATCGGCTGGTCATTATTGCAAAGAGTTACCAACCATTTGAATTCAGCGATGACCAGGATAGCTCAAAAATTATTGAAATTACACAAAACGCCATTGATATTCAAGCTAAATTAAACAGTGATCCATCATTTGATCCGGACCGCCCCACCGTTGAGGTGACACATACCTATAATCAAAATGGTTTTGAAATGCATGTGATCCGAAAGAATTTCAATCAATTCAGAATGAACATTGTTCTGCCGGATGGTACAGAAAAAACTGTAAATCAAAATATTTACACCCGACAGGCCACAAGAAATGGCACAGTAGAATATCCCTACACCTATACATGGACAACAAGCGATCATTTCACCAGCAAAAAAACAGACGAACCCGGGCAAGATGACACAACCTATACTGTAGAATTTAAATTCTACGATACTGATACCTCAGAAATCCTGGTGGACACATGTACAATCACATATATTGTTTATGGGTCTCCAGAAAATGAAGCCAAATATCGCCTTCAGGATGAAAAACATTTTGAAGATCATTATGGTGAAATTCAATACATCGCCACAGGAGAAAGTATTTTTTACCCCTTGCTGGGAACAACCATACATGTCTGGATGAAAGATTTGGATGGCAACAATGTGCCGGCAGATATCATTATTCCGCCCATCCCATTGGAGTATTTGTTTGTTGAGGAAGCCGATATACTCAAATACGACAGTATCAATGATACCTACGATATTGATCTGGATAACACAAGAAATGTAACCGAAAGTGAACGCCTTCGCGTAAAAGTGACCAATTATACTTTTGGCGAGAAAGCGCCTGGCACCGGTGTCAGTGTACAATTTTTCCTGAATGGATCATCGCCAGAAATGCCAGTGCATTACAACCCAATATTAAACAACTCTGGCAACCGCTTGAGTGATATCAACATCGAAACACCCCCACTGGTCATATTGCCCATTTTGCTCAATCCAAAGTCTGTGGTGTATTCATCATTAATGCGCAAGGAAAACGATTATGTGTCAATGAAAATCAATGAAAAAGGAGATGGGATCCATGGATTTCATACTGAAAACCTTGAATATGAACCATCAAACAGTTTTATTTTGATCAAAACCCCCCATTTAAGTGCCTTGGGTCTTGATGTCAGCATGGATGTGCCGGATAACAAATCCATTGATCCATATTCTGCAGATGCGCCCGCTGGTAGTTGTTTTGTTGGAGCGATTGGTGAATTTTCACCGAAGCTTCTGATGCTGTTTACTTTTTGGATGGTATGTTTTTGTTTTTTTAAAATTAGGGCTGTAAGGATGGTTTTATAAGTATTATCGTTCAACTATGGTTTTTCATGGCATGATTATTGCCTTATCGTTCCACGCTCCAGCGCATCTCGATAAGGGTGAATTCGAATTTTTTTCGGTAATTAGTATCGAGTGCATACCCAAGAAGTCGGACATTTTCTTAGCCCCGATAGTGGCGGAATCTTTGTAGACTGGGGCGTTAGCCCCAGATCATTTACCAGTCAGTTTCTTAAGCCCCGATAGGGCCGACATATTTATCACCAATCAATAATATTTATGTCGCCCCCATCGGGGCTAAGATACTGACTTCGTCAATGACCTGGGGCTAACGCCACAGTCTACAAAGATTCCGCCCCTATCGGGGCTAAGAAAAATGAGGAACTTAATTTTTGAGTTTTCCTAAGTAAAAAAGTTTTCAACTGAAAGATACTTTTCGTTGAAACAAAAAGAGAAAGCAATCGAGAATGAAACGATTCATTTATTTTATATGCATCGCTACGATGTTTATCTCTCACACAACATCTGCAAAAACAATTAGAATTGCTGTAGAAAACAGGGATTTCTATCCATTTTTTTTTGTTGATAATGGCATCCCAAAAGGAATTTTAGTTGATATGGTTCGTGATGGCACCACGCCTTTTGGCATAAACCCGGTTTTTGAAGCCCTTCCAATTAAACGCGGTTTTCTAATGGTTAAAAGAGGCAGTGTGGATGCGATCATTTCGCCCCGTGTACAAAACCAGAACTTCATTATACCGGAGGATGCTTTTAAAACCAATATTTCAAAACATCGCATTTTGCAAATTGATTCTGTTGTTGTCACCTACAAAGGCGATTATGAATTCTTTGGTGATATCAAAACCTTGCCCTCTCCAGTTCGAATTACACTGGGTGATCCAATAGAATCCCTATTTGAGTTGTTGGTCAATCAAGGCTTACATGTAGAAGATACTGCTTATTCCGGATCTCATAACATAAAGATGCTCATGCGTGATAAAACAGGGTGCTTGATAACAACCTCATTAAAAGCAATGAAATGGCTTGATAATCCAATTTACAGAGACAACATTGATGTATCAACTGAGCCTGTCGTTACCCGATCTTATTTTCTGATATTTTCAAAAAAGTCAGATATCAAAAACAATATGATTCAATTAATTTGGGATAAAATTGCGAAAAACAGGGATAGTTATATTTATCCGATCAAGTTGTTTACTTCGTATTAATTCAGAAATGCACCATAGGAATATTCTAATGTCCGAGAGCGATGTAGGGGCAAACCTTATGTTTGCCCTCGCACAAACAACCGAAATCAAACTGATGGTCAGAATTATGTGTATTGGTTTCGGACATAGGTTCGTTTTTCGGTTTCTGTTCGAGGGCAAACACAAGGTTTGCCCCTACATTTATTGAATACATCTAAAAGGAATGAACAATTACATCTTTCTAGAACGTATAGCTCGACCTAAAGTATTCAATTGTTTTCAAAAGCCCTTCTTCTAACGAAACAGTTGGTGTCCAATCCAGAACAGATTGCGCCAGGGATATATCTGGTTTTCGTTTTTGGGGGTCATCCTGAGGTAGGTCTCTAAATATAATTTTTGATTTGCTTTGGGTTAAATCAATCACCTTTTCAGCCAGAGTGAGTACGGTGTTTTCAGTTGGATTTCCTAAATTGACCGGACCGGTTATTTCTGAAGGAGAGTTCATCAGTTTTATCAAACCTGTCAACATATCATCAATATAGCAAAATGAACGCGTCTGTTGACCATCACCATAGATAGTAATATCTTTGCCAGACAAGGCCTGAACAATAAAATTACTGATCACACGACCATCGTTGATTGCAACCTTTGGCCCATAAGTATTAAAGATGCGCACAATTTTGACATCCACCTGATTTTGGCGGTGAAAATCCATAATCAATGTTTCTGCAACGCGTTTGCCTTCATCATAACAGCTTCGCAGACCTATTGGGTTCACATTTCCCCAATAGGTCTCTTTTTGCGGATGCATTTCAGGGTCCCCATAAATTTCAGAGGTTGAGGCCTGAAGAATGGTTGCATTGACACTATTGGCCAGCTCTAGCATATTTAAAGCGCCCATAACATTGGTTTTTACTGTTTTTACTGGATTATACTGATAATGCACTGGCGATGCCGGGCAGGCCATATTGTAAATCTGATCGATTTCAAGGGAGATGGGATAAACAATATCGTGCCGAATAAACTCAAAGTTGGGCGAGGACAACAGATGATAAATATTTTTTTTACTGCCACAAAACAGATTATCCAAACAAATAACATCATGTCCATCCCGAACAAATTTTTCACATAAGTGTGAACCAATAAAACCGGCCCCACCGGTTACCAAAATGCGCTTCATTAATTTTTCTCCTATAATTGGGAACGAGAGTTATTACAGCTGCTTATCGAGATGTGTATAACGATAAGCGCAACGCGTGGGAACGAGAAGACAACGAGGGTAATTATGATGCCATAAAAAAACATCATTGAACAATACTAACATTTTTCCTCGTTCCCAGGCTCATGTCATGAAAATTGATTAATATTGATATTTATCTAAAATAGTCTGCACCTGTAATCGCTTGATGGGTTTGGTCAAAATTTCATGAATCCCCACAACCTTACAGGTATGTCTTATTGACGCTGTTAAAACGTTTACCATTGCAACAACAATCACTTTTTTACTGTATTGGCATTCATCAACCATACGATTAATCTGTGCAAACGTTGTGATTCCATTGATTTCTGTAGAGTCAATATCCAGAAAAATCAAGCCCAGAGAGCCATTTTCAATTCTTTTTTGAACGACCTCAACTGTTTGAGCAGCTGTATTGGTTGTTTCAACAGGACAATCAAAATCCTTTAAAAGTCGAGACAATAACATCATGTCCATTTTTTTACCCTCAGCAACCATGATTGTTTTCTGTACGTTCTGGAGCTTGTTTTTCGCCGAAGGCTCTTTTACGATCTTATCGATTTCTGTATATATTTGGTTTACCTTGTATAAAAGGGCCTGGGATGAAGATGTAATATTGTTGGCAATATCAGGTAAGGTTTCTATCTGAAAACTCGCTTGGGACAATTGTTTGCCCGAGTCAACAATTGTTTGCAACAGTGGACGTAAATCTTGATTAAACAATGATGTGACCAGCGATTTCATTCGCTTCATAGCCTTTAGCTCTGAGATGGACTGGGTCTGGACTTTATTCATTTTGCTATTGGCCAAATGGACTTGCATACGTGCCAACAATTCCTCCTTAAAAAAGGGTTTTCTGATATAATCGGTTGCGCCGATTTTAAATAATTCAAGAATTTTATTACGATTCTCATTGGCACTTAAAAATATGAATGGGACATCTTTCATCCCCAATTTGTTTCGAACATTGCGACATAATTCGTCACCATCCATACGTTTCATGTTGAGGTCGGATATAATCAAATCAATATCGTCCCCCAATTTTTTCAATAACTCATAAGCAGAGATACCATCATCCGCCTCGTAGATTGTGACCCCGAACTCTCTGATACTTGAAACAATAAATTGTCGTGTCGTCTTACTGTCATCGGTAATCATTACGTTCAGGTCTTTAAAAAATTCATTGGGCCTGAGAATTTTATTGACAACATTGGCCAATTCACCTTTCCCAAAAGGTTTTACCACAAAATTCGATGAACCCAAATGAAATCCTTTGTCACGTACTTTTTTCGTATCATTGGCTGTTACCAATATTACTGGAACATTTGCATTATTAACAGATTCAAGCTTTTCCACAAAGTCTTGTTCATTTAACTGAACAAGAACATCAAAGCCATCCATAACTGGCATTTCAACATCCAGAGTGACCAAATCAATATTGCTGATAGAACTAAGTTTGCTCAGGCCATCCTTTCCATTGACTGCCTCGTAAATCTGATAACCAGCAGGTTCCAGCTCTTTTCGAATAATTTTACGAATTAATGCGTCATCATCAACAGTTAACACTTTCATAATGTTGGCTTCCTTTCTTGATGCTCAAATTACTTATTTATTAATGACATACAAGGATTGTCTTTTCAACCGGAAAATAAAAAAAAATTTATCAACACGTGATCCGAATTGTTAATAAACGATATTCGCTTGACAAATATGTGAATAATCGTTACGAGAATTCACATAAAAATTAGATTTGATAATTCATATGTCGGTAAGGAATTCTCGAAAAATAATTTTCAATTGTTCCTAAGGAATTCTCGAAAAATAAGTTCCCCATTCTCGTTCCCACGCTTTGCGTGGGAACGCATCTGTGACGCTTTGCGTCCCGTTTCCAGTACGTACAAGGGGCGGGACGCAAAGCGTCCAGGATGCGTTCCTACGCAAAGCGTGGGAACGAGTCTGCTTAATTGGGGAACTTATTTTTCGAGCATTCCTAAGCATTTTAACAAATATGTTAAAATAAGAGTTATCAATTCATCAACAATCAAAGGAGGAATTATTTTATGGCAAGTCTAAAAGGCTCCAAAACAGAAAAAAATCTGATGACTGCATTTGCAGGTGAATCACAAGCGCGAAATCGCTATACCTATTTTGCAGGTCAGGCCAAAAAAGATGGCTATGTACAAATTGCAGATGCTTTTGTAGAAACAGCCGACCAGGAAAAAGAACATGCCAAACGATTTTTCAAATTTCTGGAGGGGGGCGAGGTTGAAATTCAAGCCGCTTTTCCTGCAGGTGTCATTGGCACAACCCTGGAAAATCTGAAAGCTTCGGCAGCTGGTGAAAACCATGAGCATACCGAAATGTATCCTGAATTCGCAAAGGTTGCTCGTGAGGAAGGTTTTGATGCAATCGCTATGGTGTTTGATGCCATTGGCGTTGCAGAAAAGCAGCACGAAAAACGATTCAATGACCTTGCAAAGAATGTTGAGTCTGGCAAAGTCTTTACAAAAGATTCAAGTGTGACATGGCGTTGCAGAAACTGTGGTTATGTGAATGATGGCGCAGAGGCTCCGGGGGCTTGCCCCGCATGTGCACATCCTCAGGCACATTTTGAATTGTTAGGTGAAAACTATTAATCGATTATAAGGAGATTTATTATTATGGCTGAACATTTAGGCATTTATAAGTGTACAATATGCGGCAACATGGTTGAGGTCATCCATGCAGGTGGCGGAGAGTTGGTTTGTTGTGGCAAACCAATGGAATTGATGAAAGAAAATACAGTTGACGCTGCCAAAGAAAAGCATGTGCCGGTTATTGAAAAAATTGATGGTGGCGTTAAGGTAAAAGTTGGCAGTGTGGCGCATCCGATGGATGAAAAACACCTGATCGAATGGATAGAAATTATCGCCGATGGCAAAGCATACAGACAGTTTCTAAAAGCCGGGGACGCCCCTGAGGCAACTTTTGCTATTGAGGCCGATCAAATTACAGCGCGTGAATTCTGTAATCTGCACGGTGTCTGGAAAGCATAATATATAAACTTGTATTGGGCAAAATCAATTATTTTGCCCAATTTTTTTGCAATATTTAGGTAAGCTCGTTCCCACCCTTTGCGCGCTTTGCGTTGGAACGAGAAAAATGGGACACGGTTCCAAAAAGTCGAAAATTTGCTTTCTTAGCCCTGAAAGGGCGTTACATACCAGCCCAGGTCAACGCCCTGGGTAGATGATAGCCCTGAAAGGGCGTTACATATGCACTCAATTTATTTTTCGAGCTTTTCTTTTATTATGAAAAAGGAAAATACTATGAAACGCCGAGATTTTATAAAAAAAACATCAATTGCAACCGCGTCAGCACTGGCGACGACAGCAATTTCAGCCCCCGCAGTCATTGCTAAAAAAACATATCGATGGAAAATGGTGACCACCTGGCCCCCCAATTTACCAGTCCTTCAAACCGGAGCTGTTCGGTTTGCCAAACGAGTGAAAGAAGCCACAGACGGTCGGATTAAAATACAGGTATTTGCAGGCGGCGAGCTGGTTCCACCACTGGGTGTCTTTGATGCTGTTTCCAGCGGCACAGTTGAAGTTGGCAGTGGGGCATCATATTACTGGGCAGGCAAAGTACCGGCAGCGCAATGGTTTTCTGCTGTCCCTTTTGGCTTTAATCCACAGGGAATCAATGCCTGGTTTTACAGTGGGGGCGGCTTGAAATTATGGGAAGATGTTTATGCGCCATTTAATTTGGTCCCTAGACCCCAAGGAAACACAGGTGTTCAGATGGGCGGCTGGTTCCGAAAAAAAATGAATACAATTAATGATTTCAAAGGATTAAAAATGAGAATCCCCGGTTTGGGTGGCAAAGTAATTGCCAAAGCCGGTGGAACAGTCGTGTTGCTTCCAGGTGGTGAAATATTCACTTCTCTGGAACGGGGTGTTATCGATGCCACTGAATGGGTGGGCCCCATGCACGATCTTCGGATGGGATTTTATAAAGCGGCAAAATACTATTATTATCCTGGATGGCATGAGCCAGGCACTTGTCTGGAAGTCATGTTTAACAAGAAAAAATATGAATCTCTCCCCAAGGATCTTCAAATAATACTGGATGCTGTGGCCATGGAAACCAATCTCTGGAGTCTTTCCGAATTCGAGGCGGGTAATGGCGCGGCCCTTCAGGAATTGATATCCAAACATCGGGTCAAGCTTATCCGGTTTCCAGAACCCTTGTTGGATAAATTACGTGTAATGGCCAAGGAAACCCTTGAAGAAGAAGCCGCAAAAGATGCGATGTCCAAAAAAGTTCATGAAGCATTTAAAACTTTTAAAAAACAGGTGGGGGTTTGGGGATCGGTCTCTGAAAATGCATATTATAATGTTATTGCGGATAAGTATGCATTGGAATAATAATAATAGCATTATCGTTCAACTATGGTTTTCATGGCATGTTTATTGCCCTCTCATTCCCACGCTTTGCGTGGGAATGTATCTAGGCCCCATAAGAAGTTTCTGAAAAATAAGTCCACACTCTTTTCTTAGCCCCGATAGGGGCTTAAGAAAATGTCCGACTTCTTGGGAATGCGCTCGATCTTAATTACCGAAAAAATTATAATTCACCCTTATCGAGATGCGCTGAAGCGTGCGAACGATAAGGCAATAAACATGCCATGAAAAACCATAGTTGAACGATAATAATGCAACATAACCAATGAAAAATAAAAAAAAGACATATAAAAAATATCCCAATCGAAGAATATACGACAATGATGCCAGCAAGTACGTCACATTGCCTGAAATTGCTGAAACAATCCGGCAGGGCTATCAGGTTGAGATTATGGATGCCAAACGTCAAGAGGATGTCACTGCTCTGATTTTGACACAAATTGTGATGGAATTGGCCAAAAATAAAAGAAGCATCATTCCTGTTCGCTTGCTACATTTGTTTATTCAAGCTGGTGAGACTGTGATGCATGATTTTTTTGACAAATATTTTGAAAAAGCCCTTGAAAACTTTTTAAGCTATCGCAGTCAAATGGAAGAACAATTTAAACTTTACATGGACTTTTCAGCGAAAACCACAAATATGATGAACCAAATGAATCCATTTCGCCTGACCGATGAGACCAATGAAACAAAACAAGTTGAATAAAACTATACCTGATCTGGTATGGTTGTTACACTATTAAAGGAGACAATTATATGTTTGGAGAAGCAAAAACAAAAATATCCAACTTATTCGAAGAATTACAAAACCTAAGAGGTTGTCTTTGACCTGGCTACCAAAAAAGAGCGATTAGATGAAATCGAAAAAATTATCAGCCAGGATGGCTTCTGGGATGATCATGAAGCATCCGCACAAATCCTAAAAGAAAGAACCCAAGTTTCATCATCCATATCAGAATGGGAAACACTGATCCGCTCCATTGAAGACAACGAGTTATTACTTGAAATGGCCATTGAAGAAAACGATGAAGACACACTTTCAGACCTTCAGGAAGAATTGGTATCACTGGAAAAGAAGATATCAAAGTTTTCCATTGCTCTGAAGCTGAGTGGTGAAAATGATCGAAACAACGCTATTGTTTCAATCAATGCCGGTGCAGGCGGAACAGATGCCCAAGATTGGGTGGAAATCCTGTTTCGCATGTATTCACGATGGATTGAGCGAAATGGCTATGAGACGCAACTGATTGATTTGCAACCCGGGGATGAAGCGGGTATCAAGAGTGTTACCTTTTCAGCCAATGGCGATTATGTATTTGGTTATCTGAAATCTGAAACCGGTATTCATCGGCTGGTCAGAATTTCACCATTTAATTCCAATGGCAAACGCCATACCTCCTTTGCATCGGTGTTCATTTGTCCGGAATTGAGCCAGGATATTGTCGTTGATCTAGAAGAAAAAGACTTACGAATTGATGTTTTCCGCGCCAGTGGTGCTGGTGGACAGCATGTCAACAAAACCAGCAGTGCGGTTCGAGTGACACATATCCCCACAGGTATCGTGGTTCAATGTCAACAAGAAAAGTCTCAGCATCGCAACAAGGAAATCGCACTTAAAGTATTGAAAGCCAGGATCTATCAGCAGGAAAAACAAAAACAGGTCGACAAAATGAATGCGATCCATAGTGCCAAAGATGACATTGCCTGGGGAAATCAGATTCGCTCCTATGTGTTGCATCCTTATCAAATGGTTAAGGATCACCGGATTAATCTGGATATTGGCAATGTGAACAATGTATTGGATGGCGTGATAGATCCTTTTATTGAGGGGATGTTGCTGGCGAGGAATTCATAAGTTTAGCTTGAAAATTTATGCAACTTTTCGAAAAGGAAAAGCCCAATGTTGACAAATCACACACCTGTACTTTCACCTGGAGAAATACTTCAAGATATTTACATGACGCCGCATGCGATATCACAAAAACACCTTGCCAAAGCAATCCATATTCCACTTCGCCATATCTCTCAAATCCTGGGAAATCGTCGTGCCATAACAACAGATACAGCGATCAAACTATCTGAATTTTCCGGCAAACCTCCTGAGTACTGGATGAGCTTACAACATGCTTACGATATGGATATCATCCGGCAAAAACTTGATGACCTTATTCCGGATGATCAACCTATCGAGCAATCAATCATCCAGAATCCCCATGATAAACTGATTAAAATTGTGTTTTCAGACAGACAGGAAGCAGTGGAGTTTTTCATAAACAATTTACCTAAAAACATAATAGACCAAATTGATTGGGATACCCTCAGGCTTGAAGGCTCTCAGTTTATTGATGATGCCTTTAAAGCAAGTGAGTCGGATCTGTTGTACAGTGTTTGTTTTAAAGATAGCCAGGCTGTCTGCTTTCTCTATGTTTTATTTGAGCACCAAACGCAGCCGGATCTATGGATTCGATTCAGAGTGCTCAAATACAAAACCCGTATTTGGGATGAATACTTGAAAAATACTGAAAAACCCGATAAGCTTCCCCCAATTCTGCCGATAGTATTTTATATCGGGCGTTCAAACTGGACATATTCATGTGAATTCATTCATCTGGTGTCTGACAATCCACTTGACCCGGAATATTTGCCTAAATTCAAACATTTGCTACTGGATTATTCTGACAAGGACAAAAAAATTAAAGGTGCTATCAAGACTAAAATTGCGCAGTTGTTAATTCAGGCCAGTTTTCACAGACAATTAAAAAACGTAGTAAGTGTTTTGAGTCAATTGATTGCATCCTTACCGGATCTGCCGGGAATAGACTACAAAAAAGCATTTATTTGTTACATCGGGGCAACTCAAACTGATGAAGATGTATTGGAAATTTTGTCCAATGTTCAACAACATAAAAATAATTCATTAGGAGAAAATATGTTAAGTGCAATAGAATCATGGGAAATAAAAGGATGGAATAAAGGATGGGATGAAGGCCGAAACGAAGGCCGAAACGAAGGCCGAAACGAAGGCCGACTTGAAGCCGCTTTATCTCTAATTGGAAATATGAAACAAAATGGTATGGGCTGGCCTTTAATCGCCAATGCAACAGGGATAGATTATCAGGAATACCAAAAAATGCTAGTTGAGTATCAAGAAATGGCTTCACTTTCGAAAACAAATGTTACCGGATGCATTCCTAAAAAGTAGTACATCAAAGCATAAAACCCTTATTTTTCAGCGGTTCAGCAAATAATAAACCGGAACATTATTTCTGCCTTGATGTAGTAGTACATTTATTTTCTTAGGAATAGTCAAAAATTAGTTCCTCATTTATTAATTGTTCATTTAGTTTTCGAACCATGATTACACTGAAAAAGATGAATTTAAAGTGTTTTTTTCATCTTATTCATCTTATTCAGTGTAATCATGGTTCGAAAAACAGAACAAATATTTTGGTACTACAGGCAGGCAGAAATAACGTCCCTGTTTAAAAAATTAAAACAAAATGTACATTTTATGGAGACATTTCATCTTAGCCCCGATAGGGGCGAAATCTTTGTAGACTGGGGCGTTAGC
>Ga0272440_1001007_pt1 | contig 23528 bp, 18 predicted proteins | sample SSMMMBAug17_FD_192440 | JGI IMG/M metagenome (GOLD analysis project Ga0272440, IMG submission 192440) | Marine sediment archaeal communities from Little Sippewissett salt marsh, Falmouth, MA, United States - SSM-MMB-Aug17 | ecosystem: Environmental > Aquatic > Marine > Wetlands > Sediment ...
CTTTATGTTGCGCCCTTACAGGGCTTAAATATTGGTTAATCGTTCCCCAGGGCGTTGCCCTGGGCTGGTATGTTGCCGCCCTTTCAGGGCTAAGAAAAAAAATGTATACACTTGTAGACCTATCCGCGTTCCTATGTACGATGGGCAAACACAAGGTTCGCCCCTACATCACTGAAAATGCTATAAAAAAAAGTCCGGCCGGCATTCGGTTTATCAATGATTTACAAACGCAGCGGTTTTGTGTTGTTATTAATAGACGAAACCGATAAGAAACAATCAGAAATTGATATTGAGTTTAGCAGCTTTAAAGACGATTTAAATATTATATTGTTTTATTGGCAACAATGTTTTAAAATCATTTATAACAATAATGGAGGCACAAAATGCAAAAAAGAATAAATTTAATTATATTTTTAATACTGTTTGCAATGCCATGTTTTGCCAATGTTCCGGCAGATCATGCCACGCTTCAGGATGCAATTGATGCTGCCACAAATGGCGATACTATATATGTCGCTCAAGGCACTTATACTGGAGATAACAACAAAAATCTGGATTTTGATGGCAAAAGCATCACATTAATTTGCGACTCGCAATCAGCTAATTGCACCATTGATTGTGAAAACAGCGGCAGAGGCATCTATTTTCACTCCAGTGAAGATGAGAACACAACGCTATCTGGATTTATTATTACCAATGGCAATGTGAGCAAAATGGGCGGGGGAATCCTTTGTGTGTCTTCATCGCCAACGATAACCAATTGTGTGATTACCCATAACACGGCCCGATGGGCCAGAGGCGGCAATGGCGGCGGCATTGCCTGTATGGATGCCTCACCTAAAATTTATAATACGGCCATTCAATACAATGAAGCCAATTTCAATGGCAGCGGCATTTATTGCAGGGGGAATTCGAACCCCATTTTGGATAATTGTGTTATCGCGCACAACGAAAAGGCGATTTATGGCGGTGGTATTTCAGCGCACGAACAATCCAACCTGACCATTATTAGAACCTTACTATATGGTAACTCTGCACGTCAGGGAGGGGGCGGCCTTTCTTGTACGTCATCACCAACTGTTCAGGACTCGGTTATAAGCAATAACAGCGCCAAAGATGGTGGTGGCATTGCCAGTTATTTTTCAGCACCTACAATAGATTCCAGCCTGATCAGCAGCAATTCAGCAGAGAATGGTGGGGGGATTGCGGCACAGGCTTTATCAAAGCCCATTATAACCAACAGTTCTATCAGTAATAATTCAGCGTCCAAAAAAGGGAGCGGTGTGTCATTGTATCCATCAGCAGAACCTACCATTATAAGCTGTACAATCTGGGGAAAAGATGGAAATGATGCCATCGCAGTAGATACAACTGAAGAAATCGTTTCTATTTCAAATACTGGAATAGCAATCGTTTCTGATTCAGCAGTCCAGGGCGGCTATACCGGGGATCAAGTTGTTGATATTGATCCAGTGACTCTTGAAGGCTTAATTGATGATTATTCTGCCATCAACCAAACATTGACTCTGACAGGCGGCGGCCTGACCGCCTATCGCTATCGTATAGACAATGAAACCGAGTGGGGCGATGAAACTGTAATTTCTATTCCTATAGAGTTGACCCAATTGTCAGAGGGTGAACATTCACTTTTTATCTTAGGAAAAGATTCACTGGGTAACTGGCAACCTGAAAATGCAGCAATTGTTTTTCATTGGACACTTGACATGACAGTACCTGTTGTTCTAAATATCACTGATTCATTTCAACCCTGCCAAAATATAAACTGGACATGGAGTGCATCAGAAACCGCACAATTCAGATACCTGATCGATAACATTCCTGACAGCGTTCCCACAGGCGAATATTCAAATATTACATCTGCGACACAAAGCACTGGCGATGGCATTTATTATCTCCATGTTCAAGCACAAGATCTGGCGGGCAATGAAAGTGTTGTTCAAACTGTTCAAGCAACTCTGGATAATCAGCCCCCCACAGCGACAATTCAGTATTCTGAAAATGAACCAACCATGAATCCTGTAACTGCAACCCTGATGCCATCAGAAACAGTCACTGTAAGTAATAACAATGGAGCGTTTACCCGAACTTTTTCAGAAAATGGCACGTTTACATTTTCATTTGTAGATGCTGCTGGTAACATTGGATCAACGACTGCGGAAATCAATTGGATTCAAGATTTTCAAATAGTCAATACCCTTCCGAAGAATCCAAAAACATTAACTCAAACCACAGTTTTCATGGACATTAATTATACGAATACGCAGCAGGATAATACTCTTGAAGGTTTGGGGATTCGTATCCATTATCCATCACAGTCGCTTTCATATGAAGGCATAAGCAATATTTTTGAACCGATCACCACGCCAGCAAGTGATAATGAAGAAAATCCAGAAACCGATGATGGAAATAATAACACAGATCGCTATATTGAGTTGGGCTGGCACGATGAAACCAGCAATTGGCCAGGTCAAGAACTTCCAGTTCGACTTTGTACAGTGGCCTTTCAGCCAAAGTCGGATCTTGCTGTAGGTTATACCTGTACAATTATATATCAAGCAGTGCAGACCGATCCAGGATATCTATTTTATGCAGATCCCGCTACGATTGAAATCCAACGCTTTACGCTTGATGTTGATGGCAATCAGAATGCCGACGCCCTTACTGATGGCTTACTAATTATTCGATACTTGTTTGGCATTACAGGGGGAAGGAGCTTAATTGAAAATGCCATTGATACACAAAATGGCACACGAACAAAAGCTGAAAATATTGAGAATTATATTGAAACCGGTTTTCCTTATCTTGATATTGATGGAAATACACGTTCTGACGCACTTACCGATGGTATTTTGATTTTGAGGTATTTATTTGGTATTGATGAAGGGAACAGCCTGATTAATGAAGCGGTCGATCCCAATGGCACCCGGACAACAAGTGAAGACATTCAGATATATATTGAATCATTAATAGAGTAGGGAAGGATGCATTCCCAAAACGAACTGTAGGGGCAAACCTTGTGTTTGCCCTCAAACAAAAACCGAAAATGACCCTATGGGTTTGATCCCGGTTTTTGTTCATAATTTGATCGCAGAATAACGTTACCATAGCGCTACCCTGTCTGCAATATAGCGTTACCTTTTAGCACATTCTTCTTTAAATAAAATAATCCTTGAATAATTAATAATCCAATTTTGACAGCTTTAAGTACAAGTCTATGCCTGTCCATGTTCGTCTAATAGATTGTGAAAAACCAATGTTGGACGAAATCCAATAAAAAATAAGAATAATGGCATCATTTTTGACATGATCTAAATAATAAATAAACCTTCAACAAATAATAATAATTGTTGAAGTGATGTGATAAACATTTAATCCAAAAACGAATTTAGGAGAAAAAAAATGAAATCTTTAATTGTATATTCCAGCCAGACTGGTAACACAAAAAAATTGGCAGATGCCATTTATGAAATCATTCCTGATGAAAAAATTATTTGTAACATTGACGAAGCACAGGACCCATCAAAATTTGATCGAATTTGTTTGGGATTCTGGCTCATGGCAGGAAAGCCAGATCCCAAATCTCAGGAATATTTGAAAAAAATATCCAATCAGAAATTGTTTTTATTTGCAACGCATGGTGCATCATCCCAATCAAATCATGCGCAGCAAGCAATGAAAACAGCAAAAGAAATGGCCAGTGAAGCCGATATCATTGGATGCTATAACTGTCAGGGAGAAGTCAATCCAAAAGTTCTTGAAAAGGCCGGCTCTAAACCAGAACCTCCTGTCTGGCTGAAAGATGCTCCCGCTGCCAAAGGCCATCCAGACAAGAATGATATTGAGCAACTTACACAAACTTTAAAACAGTGCATTTAAGCATTTTTTTTAATAATGGAGGGAATAATGACTCAAGAATCATTTTCAAATATCGCAATTGTTTCTTGTGGAACAATGAGTTTAGAACTGAACCATTTAAAACAGGAAGGCTTTTTGGATACTGACCATTTGTTTTATCTGACGCCCGGACTTCACCAGGATATACCTGAATTGGAACGTCAATTGGTAAATCGGGTAAAAAAAGTAAAAGAAAAAATAAGCCAGGTTATTGTGATCTATGGCGGAAAATACTGCTACGTTGACATAGACAATCCAACAAAATCCATAGATACAGTCATTAACGAACTGGGTGAAGGTGTTGTCCGAATTAATGCGACCCAATGTATGGATATGATTGCAACTGAGGAAGAACGTGACAACATTGCCAATGAACTGGCAGGGGGCGAAAAAGTCTGGTGGATGACACCCGGGTGGGTTAAATATCGACAACAAGTTTTCAAGGGATGGGATAAAGGCGTTGCAAATGAAAATTTCCCCAGACATACTGGAGGCGCTATTGTCCTGGATGGTATTGGGTATATGGATCAATATATGGCTGAAAAACCAGAAGACTTTCTTGAATATTGCGATTGGATGGGAATTCCCATGCAACCTTATAATATTTCATTAGATCGTTTTAAATCTTTACTTATAGACAAAGTTATGCAATTAAAAGCGAATCAATAATGATCTAAAAATAGAATCACTTGATGTTCGGGCATATAGTAAAGTAGGGGCGAACCAAATGTTCGCCCTCGTTCAAAAACCAAATGCAACGTTGAACCATAAAACAACAAAAACAATTAGATAACAATGTCAGAAATCAAAAGAACTTTTAGTGAATCATGGCACAGGGTCGCAAACCTTAAAATCAGCTTACTTCCAACAGTTGCAGTACGCAAACAATTCTTTAGGGGGGAAGACTGGTATATTATCAATAATCCTTTTAACAATCAGTTTTTTAGACTTCGCCCTGAGGCGTATAATTTTGTTGCAAGGCTTACAGCAAACCGAACTGTTGAAGAAGTCTGGTATGAATGTCTTGAACGTTATCCTGACACGGCACCGGGTCAGGAAGATGTGGTTCAACTGCTGACACAACTTTATAATGCAAACCTTTTATATTTCCATTCTCGGCCAGATACATCGCAAATTTTTGAACGCTACAAACAAAGAAAACAAAGAGAAATGCAGTCAAAACTTTTGAGCATTTTGTTCATGCGTTTACCATTGTTTGACCCTGACAATGTATTGAAACGTCTTTATCCAATTTGGAGATTAATTGTCAGCCCAATTGGCGCAATAATATGGCTGGTTGTCGTTGTTGGCGCCATAAAAGTGTTTATTGATAAAAGCCCTGAAGCATTCAATCAAATGCAAGGAATACTGGCTCCTGGTAATCTTGTATACCTGTATATTGCCCTTGTAATCATAAAAAGCCTTCATGAAATTTTCCATGCTGTCGTTTGCAGACGCTATGGCGGAGAAGTTCATGTTTTGGGAATTATGTTGCTTGTATTCACGCCTTTGCCTTACATGGATGCGACATCAAGCTGGACATTTCGTAACCGATGGCATCGGGTTTTGGTGAGTGCAGCAGGTATTTTGATTGAAATATTTATTGCAGCCCTGGCAGTTTTTGCCTGGGCCAATACAGGCCAGGGCGCATTACATTCATTATTTTATAATATCATGTTTATTGCATCAGTTTCTACCTTGTTATTTAATGCCAATCCATTACTTCGCTTTGATGGTTATTACATTCTGTCTGATTTGCTTGATATTCCAAATCTCCACACACGCGCAAAAGAATACATCTCTTATCTGGTAGAACGATATGCCTTTGGATGTAAAGACATTCATTGCCCGGTCCAAACAATAAATGAAGCCCTTAGCTTGAGTATTTTTGGCATATTAAGTTTATTGTATCGCATTTTGATTTTTGCTGGAATTCTAATGTTTGTCGCAGACAAATTTCTGATTTTAGGTATGATTATGGCGTTTATTGGGATTGTCAGTTGGGGCCTGGTGCCTGTTTTCAAGTTTATTTCGTATCTCATATCCAGCCCTAAATTACAAAAGAATCGTGTGAGAGTTTTTGCGGTGGCACTCCTTACTGTTTCAATCGTTCTCAGTTTAATTTTGTTCATTCCCTTTGCAGATAATCTTCAAGCCCCTGGAATCATTGAAGCAAAGACTTTTCAAAAAATATACAGTGATCATCCCGGTTATGTGACGCAACTGGCTCAACCTGCTGGATCCTTTGTAAAATCAGGAGAGACACTCATTCAACTCCACAATAAAGAAATTGAATTTGATCTTGAAAATGCCCGAATTCAGCAAAAAGAAACGCGCATCATGATTAAACAGGCCAGAAATGTCAAGGTGGTGGATTTAAAACCTTTACTAAAACGACTCGATAAAGTAACATCTCACATTCTTGATTTGCAAGGACGCATCAATTCTATGACAATTCGAGCCGGACAAAATGGAATATGGCAGCCTTATGAGGATGTCAAATATATTGGCCGATGGATACCCCGCGGCGGATTTTTGGGAGAAATCATTGATCCATCAAGCCATGTTTTCTCAGCAGCAGTACCTCAGCATGAGGCAGCACGCCTGTTTCAGGACAAACTACAAGAAATGTCTGTTCGTGTAAAAGGGATTGCCAGCCATGAGGTTGCAGTTCAAACATATCAAGTCATTCCATTTGAACAAAGTAAATTACCATCAATGGCCATTGGATGGAGTGGCGGCGGACAAATTGAAACATCCTTTCAAGACAATTCTGGTTTAACAACTCGGGAACCTTTTTTTCTGATCATTGCTTCGTTAGTTTCCCAGAAAAAGGAATCAAATGGCAGAATTTTTTTTCATGGACGTTCAGGGCGTATCAATATGGTGTTGCCATCGAAGCCCCTCTACTATCAATTTTACAGAAATATCAAGCAATTATTTCAAAAAAGATATCAAATATGACGCATCCTGATCCCACACAAAAGGCAAATTTACTGTTTTACATGCTGGATAAATTCCCTTTAGAAGGCTATGAAGCTTCATTTAAGATGTTGCCGCATGCGTTTCTTAAAGTTCGATTTTTAATTGGGATTCAGACAAAACATATCAACAAGAATCGTTTTGATGAAATATGTATGAAAATGGAAATGCCGAATGCCTGCTATAAATTATGCTTGGAAAAATTGACGCAATCCAATATCATTCTATTTGGATTTGAGGAGGAGGGTAACCAATGTACCTATAAATTGTATCTTGAATTTTCTGAAAAAAACAGGTCTATTGTTTATCAAACAAAATCAAAACAACCACTTCTTCAATATCTGGGTTTTAAATGGAATGCTTTTGATCATCAAAAATATATCATTACCGCATACAAATGGTTTCCACTCATTTCAATAGATCATCTGATGGATCGTTTGGGGCAGTTATACAAACCCTCGAAGCAATTTCCATTGTTTTTAATTGAAGACTTGATTCAAATGGCGATCAGGGATATAGATGATTCTGGTGATCCATTCATATATCTCGAAGCAACTGACATGAACAGTGAAAGAACGTCTTTTGATCTAAATCTGTACAAAGCGGGTATAACATTAGGGGATATCAATCAATTTATATTAAAAACAATGCAATTCTTTGAAATTGATGCCCGAAAATGGAATGCTTTTTTAGGGAAGATCCGCAGTAAAGTTTTGGGACATATTTCAGGTGGGCATTCAAGTTCCAGAGATCAGTTTTTAAGCGTTTATTATGATGTTTTTTCTGAACATTCCTAACCATAATTAAGCGAGGATACTATGCCGCAAAAAAATAATGCTTACACATTGGCCATTGATTTGGGAACATCTGGTCCCAAAATAGCTTTAGTTACAATGAAAGGAGAAATAATTCAAAGCGTTGTGGAATCAACATCCTTGTTGCTTCAGCCTGGAGGTGGTGCAGAACAGAATCCCGATGACTGGTGGTCGGCAATTAAAAAAGGCGTCCATCGTATTTTAGGCAAAACCAGTATTCAAAAATCTCAAATTCTTGCCATTTGCTGCACAACACAATGGTCAGGAACTGTGCCTGTTGATAATCGAGGAAAACATTTAATGAACGCCATTATCTGGATGGATTCCAGGGGCGCACCATTTGTTCAGCAATTAACCAGCGGCTGGCCTAATGTCAAAGGTTATGGGCTTTGGCAAGCAATGAACTGGATTTATTTAACAGGCGGTATTCCGACACAATCTGGCAAAGATTCTATTGCCCATATTTTGTATATCAAACACAAGCGACCAGATATCTACGAGCAAACCTACAAATTTTTGGAGCCAAAAGATTATCTAAATTGTCGATTAACCGGCCAATTTGCATCATCCTATGATGCCATCGCATTGCACTGGCTCACAGACAATAGAAATATAAATAAGATAACCTACTCCAATCGATTGATCAACTGGGCATCATTAGACCGAGACAAGCTACCTGATTTAAAACAATCTACAGATATTTTAGGCCCCATTTTGCCGGCAGTTGCCGATGAATTAGGACTATCGCATCAAACGAAAGTTGTAACAGGTTCTCCTGATGTACAGGCAGCGGCTGTTGGTTCCGGGGCTGTTAATGATTATAAACCCCACCTTTATATTGGAACATCATCATGGTTGACCTGCCACGTGCCTTATAAAAAGACAGATATATTCCAGAACATGGCATCCCTGCCATCAGCAATTCCAGGCAAGTATTTCATTGCCGCAGAACAAGAAACTGCGGGTGCCTGTATTTCGCATCTGAAGGACAATATTTTATTTCCTGATGATCAATTAAACGCTCAAAATGATGCACCAAAAGACTTTTATAACCAACTGACACAACTTGCGCAATCCATTTCACCACTAGAACAAAATGTTATTTTTACCCCCTGGCTATATGGGGAACGAACCCCTTTTGATGATCATCATATCAGAGCAGGATTTTACAATATTTCATTAGATACAAAACGTGCACATCTTGTCAGGGCAGTTTTTGAAGGCGTTGCATTCAATGCGCGGTGCTTGCTGAATGGCGTGGAATCTTTTACCGGTCAATCTATGGATAGTATTCATATGATCGGAGGAGGCGCGCAATCAGATTTGTGGTGTCAGATACATGCTGATATTTTGGATCGGGTAATCAAACAGATCAGCAATCCTGTTCAGGCAAATGCACGCGGCGCAGGCTTTATTGCATCAGTTGCAATGAACGAATTAAGTTGGGAAAATATTGTGGATTGTATCAAAATTGAAGGCATTTTTCACCCAACACCTGAATATCGAAATCATTATGCAATGATGTTTGATGAATTCATGAATATATATCACAATAATCGACAGATGTATCAACGTTTGAATACCCAACATTTATGAAAATTTAAAAAAAAATTAAAAATAACTTTACAAATTTTTCAGTTTTTGTTAGCTAACTTAATTTTTTAAGCCGCAATGCGTCAAAATATAATAATAAAAACGAAACGTATGAAAATACAGTGTCATTAAGATAATTTACCAAAATTATTGCGGCCTTTAAGGAGATAAAATGGGGTTTAGCTCAAATTATTCTGAGGGAAAAGGAACGTTTCCTCATGGCGTTCATCCTCCGGAACGAAAGCGTTTTTCAGAAGATTCTGCAATTGAGGTGATGCCACCGCCAAAAGAGGTTCTGTTGCCGCTGCTTCAAAACATTGGTGCGCCCAGTAAATCTATGGTGAAACCTAAGCAGGCTGTTGTGTGCAATGATTTGTTGGCTGAGGCAGGTGGTTTTGTATCATCAAATTTGCATGCACCAATATCTGGAAAAATTCAAAAAAATGTACACGTGACGCTTCCCAATGGACGTCATGTACCGGCACTTCGGCTCACAGCAGATGGAGATCAAATATCAGGTCAGGCGCTTTTTGACGACATATTTGGAGGAGAATGGCCCAAAAAAGACCTGGAAAAATATGATTCCAAAACAATAACCGATGCTGTTCAAAAGTCTGGAATTGTTGGCCTGGGTGGGGCAGCATTTCCTACGCATGTTAAACTGATTCCCAATCCCAAAAAGCCTGTAGATACATTGATTATCAATGGCTGTGAATGTGAACCATATCTGACACCAGATTATAGAGTCATGCTTGAAGTACCTGATGCCATTGTTTCAGGGGCGCTTCTCGCAGCTCAGGCAGCAGGAGCAAAAAATATTTATATTGGGATAGAAAACAACAAACCCAAAGCCATTTCAGCGTTAAAGAAAGCAGCTCAAGGCACAGGAATTACCATTGCGGTGCTTAAAACGAAATATCCACAGGGTAGTGAAAAACAATTGATTCTGGCCATTACAAATCGTAAAGTACCTGTGGGAGCTTTGCCGCTGGATGTTGGTGTGGTTGTGAGCAATGTGGGCTCAGTGGCCTGTATTGCAAGGGCTGTTCTGCGAAACAAACCATTGACACATCGCGTTATCAGCGTGACCGGCGGTGGCATTCAAACACCTAAAAATGTTCTGGCACCCATCGGAGTGAGCTATGGCGCACTCATTGATTTTTGTGGGGGGTTAAAATCCAACGCTGCACGTATTATATCTGGTGGGCCAATGATGGGCTTTGCGTTTGCGGATTTATCAGCACCTGTGACCAAAGGAACCAGTGGTGTTACTGTTTTAACACATGAGGATATTCAAAAAGAAACAGAAACAGCATGTGTTCGATGTGGTCGATGTGTTGATGCCTGCCCGATGAATCTTGTTCCAACGAGATTGGCACTGGCATCCCGAAACAAAGATCTGGAATTGGCAGAGCGTTATAATATAATGGCTTGTTTTGAATGTGGTTCCTGTGCCTATATTTGTCCGGCCAATCTGCCAATCGTTCAATTGGTACGTATGGGAAAAGCACAACTCATGGCTCAAAAGAAAAAATAACCCAACGCTTGTAAACCTTTACAGGTCATTCAAGCAGATACGCAGCGACAATAAAGGGATGTAACTATCAGAGGATCCAATGTTGCTGCAAAGTATGTGAAATATTATGACAGATAATAAACAAAATCAGACGACTGAACGTTCAGAGGCGCCTGTAATTCATGTTGCACCATCACCGCATTTATCTGAATCAGGATTGACAACACAGCAAATCATGCTTGATGTGCTGATCGCATTGGCGCCACTGGTTCTGACATCGATAATTGTGTTTAAACTATATGCAGTCAAGCAACTGGCAATTTGTCTCGTGTGTTGTCTTGGTGCAGAAACAGTTTTTGTCAGGATGCGCAACAAGACAGTTACATTGAATGATTATTCTGCCGCAATCACAGCAGTGATCCTGGCGCTTTCGCTTCCAGCTACAGCGCCCTGGTATGTTGCCGCCATTGCATCAATCGTTGCAATTGGTATTGGTAAAATTATATTTGGCGGCCTGGGAATGAATATTTTTAATCCCGCAATGGTAGGACGTGCATTTGTGATGATTGCCTTTGCCAGCATGATGGGCGCCTCAGCATTTGAATCATCAGGATGTTCAATTGATGTCCTGACTCAGGCAACCCCAATGGATGCCTTTAAACAAGGGGGCGTGGTCGCATCTTTGTCCGCATTGTTTTGGGGGATGACCAATGGATCGTTGGGTGAAACAAGCGCTTTTGCCTGTATTCTTGGAGGACTGTATCTGTGTATTCGACGAACAGCTTCCTGGGAAATTCCAGCAGGCGTTTTATTGTCGGTCTTGATTTGGGGCGGAATCGCCGATCTTTTGACAAACAGTCAATGGACAGTCATTCATCATATTTTTGGCGGTGCATTGCTTTTTGGCGCTTTTTTTATCGCCACAGATCCGGTCACAAGTCCTTTAACACCAAAAGGCAAATTTATTTTCGGACTTGGAGTGGGCGCATTTGTAATGTTGTTGCGAATCTTTAGTGGATATCCCGAGGGCGTCATGTTTGCAGTGTTATTGATGAATGCACTGACCCCGCTGATTAATCGTTGGACAGTTCCAGATCCATTAGGGGGAGTAAATAGTTAGAATTGCGAACAAGTTCCTTCGCGCAAGTCAAAAAAAATATGGCCTGTCCCAAATGAATTCATATATACAGGCATTAACAAATGACATATCAAAACATAAAGGAATAAGATTGATATTATCATGAAACCAATAGAACCAATGGAACCAATGAAGTCCAGTACACTTGAACGCATTCGTAATAACTATGTAGTTCAGGCGTGGCTGGTACTAATTCTGGCAGTATGTTTTGGCGGATCCCTGGCCGGTATTCAATTGGCATTGGGACCATTAATTGAGGCCAATAAAATCAACGAAACCCTCCAAAAGGTGCCGGAAATGATATTAGGCGCTGAAAAAGCCCAACAATTGTCTGAAAACAAACAACTGGTGATTGAGCCAAACACCATTGAAGTTACAAAACACAATCGAAAAGTGTTTTATAATGTTTTCAAAGCCAAATATCCAAATGGACGTCCGGCAGGTTGGGTGGCCAAGGCCATCGGTCAGGGATATGCAGACAAGATTGAGATCCTTGTGGGCATGGATTACAAATTGAAAAAAATTACAGGATTGTTTGTGTTGGATCAAAAAGAAACCCCTGGCTTAGGCAATAAGATCATTACAAATGAATGGCGAAAGCAGTTTCTAAAAAAGAAAACAAGAACACCGCTATCGGTTACTAAAGAAGGTGCAAAAGCTGCACATGAAATTGATGCCATTACTGGCGCAACGATTTCATCACGCGCTGTTTGTTCAATTATTAACACAACGATTAAAGATTTGCGCGAACCACTGTCAAAGCGTGCAAATTAACAGGCAATCGAATCTTTCGATTGAGATATTAAAGAGAGGATTTACAATATGGCAGATGCACCAACTCCATATGAAAGGTTTATACAGGGTATTTTACCTGAAAATCCGGTATATCGGCAATTGTTGGGACTATGCCCAACATTGGCTGTCACCAATGGATTACAGGCTGCCATGACAATGGCAGGAGCAGTTGCGTTTGTTTTGTTTTGTGCAAATATAATTACAAGCCTGATTCGAGATTTGCTGAAACCACACCTGCGAATTGTTATTTTTACCCTGACCATTGCAACCTTTGTTACGATAGCTGACCGCTTTCTGGCAGCATATATGTATCAAATGAGCAAAACTCTGGGGCCATATATTCCATTGATTATAGTCAATTGCTTGATTATCTGTCGATGCGAAGTATGTGCATCAAAGCAATCTGTTGTACATGCAGGCATGGATGCCATTGGTCAGTCCATTGGTTTTGCCATTGCACTGGGCAGTATTGCTGCAGTGAGAGAAATTTTAGGAACCGGCATGCTGTTTGGTATCAGCGTTTTGCCAGCAGTCTGGCCGGACTGGGTTGTGATGGTGCTTCCACCCGGAGCCTTTTTAACTCTGGGATTGCTTTTGGGTGCTGTGAACTGGTATGGCATGCAAAAACAGGACGCTTAATTTTTTTATCTTTAGTTATTGAGCACAAAAGAGGTTACTTATGAGTTACATTGTCGATATATTATTGATTGCTGTCGGCGCAGCTTTGATCAATAATTTCGTATTGTACTATTTTGTCGGAATATGTCCATTTATTGGCGTATCTCGAAAAGTGGATATGGCTTTTGGGATGGGATGTGCTGTAACATTTGTCATATCTATTGCAGCATTTTTAAGCTGGACCATAACCACATATATTTTAAAGCCAGGCGCCCCATTATCCAAATGGATGGCGGGATTGTTTGTATCTCCAGAGGTGGCTGCCAATATTGATTTAACCATATTATGCTATATTGTATACATTTTTGCCATATCTTCATCCGTGCAATTTGTCGAAATGTATGTTCGAAAATTTTTCCCTGCCTTATATAAATCATTTGGTGTTTTTTTGCCGCTCATCACCACAAACTGCGCAATTCTTTTTGCATGCCTTACGATCATGAGCAATGTAGCGGGTGTAGACAATCCAGCTGATGCCTGGGATCTGGGTCGATCCTTAACCCTGGCAGTGTTTGGCGGTATCGGTTTTACCATTGCAATTGTTATTATGGCAGGCATTCGAGAAGAACTGGAATTATGTGACATCCCAAAACCGCTTGAAGGCGCTGCCATTACTCTTGTGGTGGCTGGTATACTGGCTTTGGCATTTATGGGATTTACTGGTGTTGATTCTGGATTAAAAAAAGCATTGACGCCTGAAACACATGAAACTGTTCAGGTTCAGATGATCCAGACAGATCAAAACCTGAATATTTCGGGTTAATATATTTCAATTATTGGGGGTTATCAATGACCTGGGTAACAATTAGCTTATCAGCCGGAACCCTTGTAGGAATGGCTGTGATCATGACATATATTTTGGGATGGGCAAACAAAGCCTTCCACGTTGAAGTGGATCCACGAGTTGAGGCAATCAATGACGTCTTACCTGGTGCCAACTGCGGTGGGTGCGGCTTTGTAGGTTGTGGAGAATATGCTGAAGCAGTCGCTTCTGGAGACACTGAAGTGAATTTGTGTACTGTTGGGGGCGCTTCATGTGCAACTGATATTGCCAATATCATGGGCGTTGAGGTTGAAGACAGCCTTCCTTATCGACCGGTCGTCCATTGCGGTGCGCATTATGATGATCGCTTACAGCGAACAGAATATCGTGGAGAACAACGCTGCCAGACAGCAAATATCGTTGCTGGAGTTCAGGGATGTACTTATGGGTGTTTGGGACTTGGCGACTGTACAACTGCCTGTAAATATGATGCCATACAGGTGATCGATGGCCTGGCAACAGTGGACTATGATAAATGTATTGGATGTGGTGCCTGTGCGAAAGTCTGTCCAAGAAATATTATTTCTATGGTTCCTTTCCGCTATGAACAAATGATCGCTGTGACCTGTTCAAACAAAGACTTTGGTAAAGAGGTCAAAGATGTTTGTACTGTGGGATGTATTGGATGTAAGGCATGTCAACGAAACAGTGATTTATTTACAATTGAAAATAATTTGTCAGTTGTGAATTATGAAGCCTATGCATCACTTGATGACAGCGGCATTGATAAATTAAAAAAGGCAATGGATAAATGTCCACGAAAAGGCATTGTTTTCATGGGCAAACCCACTGAAAAAGATATTTTGTCTGTAATGCATGAAGATATCCCCAAAATAGCCAAACCTGATTTTAAAACGACAGTTGATGATACTGAATGGCGTGGGTAATGATATTTGCTTAGGGCATATCTGAATATAATAGGAGGTTAAAAACATGTACGCTTTAGCAATCAATGGCAGTCCAAGAAAAGGGGGAAATACTGAAACCCTATTGACCAAAGTGCTTGAACCATTAAAAGATGCTGGTTGGAAAACCGAACTGGTTCAAGTAGGTGGTAAAAACTTTCGTGGCTGTATGGCGTGTTTCAAATGTGTTGAAAATAAAAACCAACAATGTTCAGTTAAAAATGATGGTTTTAATGATGTCATGGCAAAAATGATTGACGCTGATGCCCTTATCCTTGGCACGCCAACCTATTTTGCTGCTTTGAATTCAGATATTAAAGCGCTGATTGATCGCTCAGGTTTCGTGGCCCTGGCCAATGGCGGTTTATTTAGAGGAAAAATTGGTGCGGCTGTTGTTGCAGTTCGACGTGCAGGTGCAACGCATGCCTTTGACTCAATAAACCATATGTATATGATGTCACAAATGATTGTGCCAGGATCAACATATTGGAATCTTGGAATGGGCATGAACAAGGGTGAAGTAAATAACGATCCTGAAGGCCTGAACAATATGCTGAATCTAGGAGAAACCATTGCCTGGCTGGGTAAAGCAATGGCACCACATATGGAATCATTCCCCATAAACAAGGCACCAGCACTTTAATTGTACTGTAGAGATGTAGCATGCTACGTCTCTACACGACCTTGTTTTTTTGTACGAACAGGAAAAAATGAGCATCATATTTTCCGAGAAATTCTTAGGAATGCAAAAAAAATAAGTTCCCCATTTTAGAAAGAGTTAATTTTATTAATGGGGAACTTATTTTTCAAGATTTCCTTAGTCTCTTTAAAATTAATAATATCCTTCCTTGACATTACATATCCTTTTGATAGGGTTAGAATCAACATTTTCTAAAGTATATATAGACTTTAAGATAAAGATTTTGGACTGCGTTGGCGCTTCGTCGATGTACTATAGTACTATCTCCTTGCGCCGCCTTGCCAAAATCTTTATCTTAAAGTCTATAGAATAATCATTTAAAAAAATGGGAAACTTATTTTCTGAGTTTTTATAGGAATATAAATCCAACCATATTATCGGAGGATAATTATGAAAAAGACACTTCTTTTCATATTGACATTCGTCTTAATCAGCAGTGTTTTTGCAGATCCAGTAAAAGTAACCATTTACACAGATGATGCGCTTCGCCCCTATTCTTACAGAGAAAATGGTGAAGTTAAAGGAAGCTATGTCAATATAATAAAAACAGTTTTTAAAAGGATGCCTGGATACGACGTTACAATTTCAGCAGTCCCATGGAAGCGGGGCAAAAAAATGATGGAATCCGGGAATGGTTTTGGCCTTGCAACTGCATATTTTCATGGACATGACTGGCCATATCTCTATCCATATTCATTACCATTTGCAAGTGATGTACTGAATGTTTATTGCAATTCAGAAATATTAAAAACTGAACGTTCGGTCTGGCCTGATGATTATAATGGCTTGAGAATAGGCAGACCTTCAGGTTTTAGTGGGTGGGGCGGCCCTCAATTTGATGAAATGGTTCAAGCAAAAAAAATATTTATGGAAGAGTCAAAAGGCTCAGTAACTCAAATTATGAAATTAGGCGCAGGCAGAGTAGATTGCATTATTATGGATCAAACAACGTACAACGTCGAATACCATAAAGCAGTAAAAAATGGAAAATTTCCTTCTAACTGGAAGAAGCCTGTACTTGGCGTTGAAATTTCAAGAAATGAAGTGTATATTGGGTATTCTAAAAAAGCCATTGAAAGTGGGGCATATCCTTTTCATATGGATTTTAGGCAAAAATTTGACTCAGAATTATTTAAAATGATTCGTTCGGGCGAACGAGACAAAATTTTGAATTCATATTGATTAAATAAAAAAATGACTTAGGAATACTTAAAAAATAAGTTCCCCATTTTTGAATTCCTTAGGAATAATCCTAAAAAATTAATTATAACATAAAAGGAGCGTGTAAATGAACCCAGAAAAAGAAAAAGCCATAGAATCAGCAATGAGCCAGATAGAACGACAATTTGGTAAAGGTGCTGTAATGAAACTTGGCAGCAAAGAAGTACAAAATATTCCAGCCATCCCAACAGGTTCTCTGGCTCTTGATGCTGCTCTTGGTGTCGGAGGCTTACCACGTGGACGTGTGGTTGAAATTTATGGCCCTGAATCATCTGGAAAAACAACGCTTACCTTGCATGCTGTCGCACAGGCACAAAAGCAAGGTGGCGTCGCAGCTTTTATTGATGCAGAACATGCACTGGATGTCAAGTATGCCAAAAAGTTAGGGGTTAATTGTGATGAATTGCTTGTTTCCCAACCAGATACCGGAGAACAGGCCCTTGAAATTGCTGATATGCTTGTGAGAAGTGGTGGTGTGGATATACTTGTTATTGATTCTGTCGCTGCGCTGGTCCCTCAGGCTGAAATTGAGGGTGAAATGGGAGATTCCCATATGGGACTTCAGGCGCGACTCATGTCACAGGCATTGCGTAAATTGACAGCCACAATCGGCAAAACAATGACGACAGTTGTGTTTATTAATCAAATTCGAATGAAAATTGGTGTCGTTTTTGGCAATCCTGAAACAACCACCGGCGGTAATGCGCTTAAGTTTTATGCGACTGTACGAATTGATATTCGGCGTTCATCTGCAATTAAGGATGGTGATCAGGCTGTTGGGAATCGTACTAAAGTACGTGTTGTTAAAAATAAAATTGCGCCGCCATTTCAAGAGGCCGAATTTGATATCATGTATGGTGAAGGCATTTCTCCGGCAGGAGATTTATTGGATATGGGCGTTAAGACCGAGGTGATCAATAAAAGTGGTGCATGGTATTCATTTAATGAAGAACGTATTGGGCAGGGTCGGGAGAATGTAAAGAAATATCTCAATGAACACCCTGACATTTTTGAACAAATCTATGGATTGGTTCGTGAAAAATTAGGTCTGAAACTTCCTGAAAAAAATGCGAACAATGCATCAGATACCCAACCAGATCCCAAAAATAAAAAAGGGAAGAAAAAATAAATTTTAAATGTAAAAAAAGGAATAAATCTCATGACTGGAAATGATGCTCGCAAGCTTTTTTTAGAATATTTTCAAAGCAAAGGTCATAAAATCGTTAAAAGTGATGCGCTAACACCTCAAAATGATCCCACGCTGCTTTTTACAAATGCAGGCATGGTTCCTTTTAAGCGCATTTTTTTAGGGGAAGAAAAACGTGATTATACACGTGCAACAACATCACAAAAATGTGTGCGAGCCGGAGGTAAACATAATGATCTCGAAAATGTTGGTTATACAGCAAGGCACCATACTTTTTTTGAAATGTTGGGTAATTTTTCCTTTGGGGATTATTTTAAAGAAAAAGCCATTGAATATGCATGGGATTTACTGACCAATGGATATAAATTACCTGCTGACAAACTGTGGATTTCTGTATATCTTGATGATGATGAAGCTTACAATATCTGGAATCAATCCATTGGAGTGCCAGAATCACGCATTATACGTCTTGGAGAAAAAGATAATTTCTGGTCAATGGGTGATACCGGTCCCTGTGGGCCCTGTTCGGAAATTCTGATTGACAGGGGGGAAGCATTTGCCTGTGATCGTCCTGATTGTCAGGCAGGTTGTGATTGTGATCGGTATCTGGAAATTTGGAATCTGGTCTTCATGCAGTACAATCGTGATGATTCCGGCAATATGACACCTCTTCCAAAGCCAAGCATTGACACTGGTATGGGGCTTGAAAGAATCGTATCTGTCCTCCAGAATACAACTACCAATTTTGAAACCGACCTTTTCATTCCGATCTTTAATGTGATTCAGGATCTTTCAAATAAGGAATATGGCCATTCAAATGATGTTGATATTTCTATGAAAGTAATCGCCGATCATAGTCGCGCAGTAGCATTTTTAATCAACGATGGTATTTTGCCCTCAAATGAAGGACGCGGCTCAGTACTTCGTCGTATTATGCGGCGCGCCATCCGCTATGGGCATCAAATTGGGCTGACCGATTCTTTTTTGCATAAAACAGTCGAATCAGTTTTTCATGTTATGAAACCTGCATATCCAGAATTACTGGAGAACAAAACCTTTATCCAAAATGTTGTTATCAATGAGGAAAAACGCTTTTCTGAAACCCTGGACAATGGCTTAAAAATGCTTCAGGATTCCCTTGACAGTTTGAAAGCAAACAATGAAAAAGTCCTATCAGGCGATATTATCTTTAAACTATATGATACCTATGGCTTTCCAGTTGATATTGTTCAGGATATTGTTAGAGATCAGCCCATTGAACTGGACATGGAAACCTTTCACGCAGCAATGGATCAACAACGAGAAAAATCGCGCTCCATTGCAGCCTTTTCATCCATTGGTGATGCCTATAAGGAATTGTCATCACAGGGGATTCAGACGCATTTTGTTGGCTATAATTCTTTGGAAATTTCATCAGATATATTTCTGATTGTAAAAGATGGCCAGAAAGTTGATACAGTTCTTCAAGGTGATACTATCGAAATTATCACAAAAGAAACGCCATTTTATGCTGAATCGGGTGGTCAAATGGGTGATACCGGAGAGATTACTGGACCCAATGGGAGTATTCAAATTAATAATACAAGTAAAGACCCATCAGGCTTGTTAATTCATCATGGCACAGTGACTCAAGGTGAAGTTGATAAAACCCAGAAGGTTAAACTTCGTGTTGATAATGATCGAAGGCAATCAATCGCCAGAAACCATACAGCGACACATATTCTTCATGCTGTTCTCAGAAACGTACTTGGAGAACATGTGAAACAGTCGGGTTCAATGGTATCCAGTGATCGCTTGCGGTTCGATTTTTCTCATTTTTCAAAACTGTCTCAGGAAGAAATAACAGAAATTGAAAATCAAGTGAATACCTGGATTCGGAATAATATTGAGGTCAATCTTGAAGAAATGGACATGGAATCAGCAGTAAAAACAGGTGCAACCGCTTTATTTGAAGAAAAATATGGAGAACAGGTTCGGGTCATTTCAATTGACACATTCAGTCGAGAGTTATGCGGAGGTACACATACATCACGAACCGGTAATATTGGTACTTTTTGCATTACAGGCGAATCAAGCGTGGCAGCAGGTATTCGAAGAATAGATGCATTGACTGGACATAGTGCAATTGAATATTTACAATCAATTGCGCAAAGAGAGAATGCACTCTGTGCGATGTTAAAAGAAAAACCATCAGAACTGAATCAAAAAATCGCGCAAATGATGCAACGTCAAAAGTTAATGGAAAAGGAAATCAGTGGATTAAAAGCAAAAATGGCTTCTATGGATGCGGAAAAGGAGTCTGATGATGTACAAACTATAAATGGGATTTCAGTTCTTGCTAAGAAAGTAAATGTTGATTCAGCGGCAGGCTTACGTGAAATTTTGGACAATTTTAAGGGAAAAATGAAATCAGGCATTGTTGTTTTAGGTGCAGCTCTGGACAATAAAGCATTAATTATTGTTGGTGTAACAAAGGATCTGGTCAAAACCTATCATGCGGGAAAACTTGTAAAACAGATCGCAGCAAAAGTAGGCGGCGGTGGTGGCGGAAGGCCTGACATGGCTCAAGCTGGAGGGCCAAATGTTGATCAGTTAGACGCGGCTTTGGAGTATGTCTATCAGTTAATTAAGTAAAGGAAAAACAGATATGTCAACACTTGACTACTGGTCGTGTTCGAGATTTGCGGATTTGCTTCGCGGGTTACCTAAACCAGAATTCAGTAATAGCAAAGGCTGGAGAGATTGGGAAAAGAAGGCAAAGGCAAAATACCCCTGGCGTTATTGGCTTGTTGAAGAAGGTCTTGACAATCTACAAGATTTTATCACATGGCCAGCAAGAAAGGTTTATGATTTAGAGTGTTATATCAAAAATCGATGGTTTACGCGTACGCATGCGCTTACCGCTCATCCACGTGATATTCAGCCTGGAACATGGTGTGATGTCGGAGAACGCTTTATATATTGTCTTTTCAATGAACTCGTTGATTTTGTAGAAATTGAGTTGGCCAGTTGGCACATTGCCTTTTCTGACAAAGAAGCGTGTAAGAAATATCAAACACAGTTCTGGCCTATAAAATGGCAATCGAGGCGACGCCCACAAGCAGGTTTGGACAGTCTGAAATGGCAGAGTTCTCTTAAATACGATGATGAGTGGCTCAGCAAAGAAGATCCAAACTTTGGAAAACCAACGCCACAAGCAGAAAATGCAAAAGAAATATTAGAACTCTATAAGTGGTGGGTTGAAAAACGTCCAAAACGACCAGACCCAATGGATGAAAGTGGGTGGAGTGCAATCTGTCGTCGCCTCGAAATAAACGAGGAAGATTATTTTACGTTTGAAAATGATGATGATGATCAGGAAAGCACACAGGCACTGAATCTGTGCAACAAGATAGAAGAAGCATACAACAAAGAAGATGAAGACATGATGATTCGTTTAATAAAGGTACGACATGGACTTTGGACGTAGTAAGGAATTCTCGAATAATAAGTTCCTCATTTCGAACAACTGTTATTCTTGTCTGACCTGTCTGACTTGACTTTTACAAATGGGGAAGATAATTTTCGAGCATTCCTTACAATAAATGCAAGATTCGATTAGGCGCATTCTAATAAAGGTTCTTTCTAATAAAGGGCATTTTTTTTCTTAGCCCTGAAAGGGCGGCGACATACCAGCCCAGGGCAGCGCCCTGGGTAAAACCGACACAGTGACGTAAGCCCTGAAAGGGCGTCACATAAAATGCCAATAATGAAAGCGATACCAAGCAATTAATGTAAAGGAGGTTATAAACTCATGACAGATGAAAAATTGAGAAAATCACAATTACAAACTGATGCAAAGTTCGATCAAATAGGCAATCAGACAGTTGCAACGAATGCTCTGTTCGCTAAAACTGATGCAAAGCTCGCTCAAATGAGTGAGCAGATCATTGCAACGAATGCACAACTCGCTAAAACTGATGCAAAGCTTGATGCAAAGTTCGCTCAAATGAGTGAGCAGATCATTGCAACGAATGCACAACTCGCTAAAACTGATGCTCAGCTTGCCAAAAATGACGCCAGGCTCAGAAAGAGAATTCATGAGCTATTTGATATGTATGGAGGTGTTAGTGCTCATTTGGGTGATGAGGCGGAACTTGACTTTTTTGCAGCTTTAAATAGTAATCCACAAGTGGCTGATATTCATTTTGATGACGTTGACTTTGATCTTGTTCGGAAGAAAGGTAATGAAAAAGTTCAGATCGACTTGTTTCTATTCAATAAGAATAGCGTGGCAATTATTGAGGTAAAACGCCATTTACAGTCCAAACATCTGGACGATCTGTATAACCGGGTCATTCCTAGATTTAAACGCTTGTTTCCGGAATATAAAGATAAAAAGCTCTACGCAGGTCTTGCAACCTATTCCATCCCAAAAAAGGCAAAACCTTATGTGGAAAAAAGGATTGACAAATATGGTTTTTTCTTGCTTACTCCCAATAGAGACCATACTAAAATTAACGTTGACGCACACGCGATGCGTACCATATCAGTCTGATGTCGTTTCATTGCCCATAAATAAATTCATATCTTTTATATAGACTTTAAGATAAAGATTTTGGGCAGCGCCCTGGGTAAAACCGACACAGAAAGCGATACCAAGCAATTAATGTAAAGGAGGTTATAAACTCATGACAGATGAAAAATTGAGAAAATCACAATTACAAACTGATGCAAAGTTCGATCAAATAGGCAATCAGACAGTTGCAACGAATGCTCTGTTCGCTAAAACTGATGCAAAGCTCGCTCAAATGAGTGAACAGATCATTGCAACGAATGCACAACTCGCTAAAACTGATGCAAAGCTTGATGCAAAGTTCGCTCAAATGAGTGAGCAGATCATTGCAACGAATGCACAACTCGCTAAAACTGATGCAAAGCTCGCTCAAATGAGTGAGCAGATCATTGCAACGAATGCACAACTTGCTAAAACTGATGTTCAGCTTGCTAATACTGATGCTCAGCTTGCTAAAACTGATGCTCAGCTTGCTAAAACTGATGCTCAGCTTGCTAAAACTGATGCTCAGCTTGCCAAAAATGACGCCAGGCTCAGAAAGAGAATTCATGAGCTATTTGATATGTATGGAGGTGTTAGTGCTCATTTGGGTGATGAGGCGGAACTTGACTTTTTTGTAGCTTTAAATAGTAATCCACAAGTGGCTGATATTCATTTTGATGACGTTGACTTTGATCTTGTTCGGAAGAAAGGTAATGAAAAAGTTCAGATCGACTTGTTTCTATTCAATAAGAATAGCGTGGCA
>Ga0272440_1001008_pt1 | contig 23521 bp, 18 predicted proteins | sample SSMMMBAug17_FD_192440 | JGI IMG/M metagenome (GOLD analysis project Ga0272440, IMG submission 192440) | Marine sediment archaeal communities from Little Sippewissett salt marsh, Falmouth, MA, United States - SSM-MMB-Aug17 | ecosystem: Environmental > Aquatic > Marine > Wetlands > Sediment ...
TTAACAGTATAGAATTTTATATGGGGATGAAAATTTTCGCGCATTCCTCAATGGAATGTAACGAATTTGTTTATTCACTTTACTAGCAAATATCAAACCAACACAAAACATCCCTTTTGGGTGCCTAAGTAAGCGATCATAAATTTTAGGGTAGATCGTAGTAATCGAGATCCAACCAATGTCCGAAACCAATGTAGGGGCGAACCTTATGTTCGCCCGCCGGACAAAAGCCGGTATCAAACCTATGTTCGAAAATGAATTTGAAACGATTGCCTCGGACATAGCTTCACAAACGATTGTTGTTCGGCGGGCGAACACAAGGTTCGCCCCTACATTGGTTTTGCCCATAGGCTTGGTTTCGGTTTGACCTGCAATTTTTGTACTGGCAGGAGTGAATACAATATTTTAACAGCTTTCTTCAATAACTTGACTTTTTCATTGATACCATGATATTTTTTAATTTTATTCTAGGAAAGCTCTGAAAAAAAACTTCCCCACTTATTGATATTGTTCGTTTTGAGGTAATTGTACTGTAGAGACGTAGCATGCTACGTCTCTACACGAGCTTTTTTTATTGGACGATCAAGAAAAATGAGACTATTATTTTCAGAGCATTCCTTAATTTTCAAAGTGAGGAACAAATAAAAAAAAATCATGAAAAACAAACGCTATCGTATCTGCCTTCTCAGTTACCGAAGCAACCCCCATTGCGGCGGTCAGGGCGTTTATCTCAAACATCTTGCCATTGCGTTAAAAGAATTGGGACATCATGTGGATGTTATTTCCGGCCCGCCATACCCGGACATTCCTGGAAATATTCGTTTGATCAGGTTACAAAGTCTTGATCTTTATAATCCGGACGATTTGTTTCGAACCCCACAGACTCAGGAACTTCGTTCGTTAATTAATTTGTACGAATGGCTGAGTGTTTGCGCCATGGGATTTCCTGAACCGATGTCATTTGGACTCAGGGCGTATCATTATTTAAAAACAAGATTACATCACTATGATATTGTTCATGATAATCAATGTCTTTCATATGGAATATTGGGAATTAGTCGACGCATTCCTTTGGTTGCAACCATTCATCATCCGATAACTGTTGATCGGAAAATCGCTATTCAGACTGCGCCCAATTTTTTAAGAAAAATTCAGGCCATACGTTGGTATTCATTTATTGGAATGCAAATTCGTGTGGCGCGACAATTCAAACGAATAATTACTGTATCAAAATGTTCAGCAGAAGATATTCATCACGAATTTTCAATCCCACTCAATCGTTTTTCAGTTGTTCCCAATGGCATTGATATTCATTCTTTCAGGCCCATTCCAGGTGTAAAACGAGATCCCTGTCGCATTTTAACCACAAATAGTGCGGATATGCCATTAAAGGGACTCAAATTTTTACTGGATGCTGTCGATATACTCCGGCATCAACGTCCGGTTCATTTGTATGTGGTTGGCAGTCCCAAGCCCGATGGATTGATAGAAAAATATGTTCAAAAAAAACAATTGCAAACATGTGTGCATTTTCTGGGCAGGATTGATCAACAAACATACAATATGCAGTATGCCCTGGCTGGAATGGCAGTTGTACCTTCATTGTACGAAGGATTTGGCTTGCCAGCAGGAGAAGCGATGGCATGCGCTGTTCCACTGATCAGTACTTGTGGTGGTGCACTTCCAGAAGTTGTTGGCGATGCGGGCTTACTGGTTAAACCGGGACACACAAAAGAACTGGTGGAGAAAATTCGATACCTGATTGACAACCAGCGTATTGCTGAAAAAATTGGACAAAAAGGCTTTCAACGTGTTCATCAGGAATTTACATGGAAAAAAGCGGCTGAGAAGGTGGTTGAGGTATATTCTGATTTACTCAGGAAATGACATTTTGGGGGTCATGTATTTTATGAGCAAAACCAATGTAGGGGCGAACCTTATGTTCGCCCTCCGGACAAAAACCGGTATCAAACCTATGTTCGAGAATGAATTAGAAACGTTTTCTTCGGACATAGGCTCGCAAACGATTGTTGTTCGGAGGGCGAACACAAGGTTCGCCCCTACATTGGTTTTGCTCATAGGTTTGATTCCGATTACTACGATCTACCCGAAAATTTATGATCGCTTACTTATTATCATCCAACTTTGGTTTTTCCAAACCGCGTGATGTGGGTGTCCGTGTTAGTCAGTGATTGTCATCCTGAACTGGAAAAACCAAAGTTGGACGATAATATATTCAGAGCATTTCTATGCATTTGCTTGTTTATAAATTGTTGAACTGTCAAGCATTTTTAAATGGGGAATTTATTTTTCGAATATCCCTGAGGATAATTTATGATTACTGTTTCTTTGAAAAAACTCGCACTTAAACCCGGAAGTCGAGTATTGGATATTGGTTGTGGTGCTGGACGTCATGTATGTGCCTGTTCACGAATTTCAGATGTTCAGGTGTGGGGAGTAGATCAATGTCGTGCAGATCTGATCAAAGCAAAAGAGAATCTAAATTTTGAAAAGGCTTATGGGGTAACTCATGGCGTTTCTCAATTATTATCAGGCGATATATTGCATCTCCCATTTCCAGATAATTTTTTTGACTTAGTCATTTGTTCAGAAGTTCTTGAACATATTATAGATGATACATCTGCCATGAAAGAAATTATTCGCGTATTAAAAAACAAAAAAAATCTTGTTGTCAGTGTGCCAAGATTTGGCCCAGAAAGGATTTGCTGGGCATTGTCAACAGACTATCAAAATACCCCGGGTGGACATGTTCGTATTTACAAACAGGCTCAATTGATCCAACGTCTGGAATCTCTTGGCGTAAAGAAATGGTCTGCTCATCATGCCCATGCCCTGCACGCGATTTTTTGGTGGCTGAAATGCCTTGTCGGACTGTCAAACGACAAACATATTTGTGTCAAATACTATCATGACTTTTTGGTATGGGATATGGTTCATAAATCCCGATGGATTCGGCTTATTGAAAACCTCTTGAATCCATTTATCGGAAAAAGTATTGTCTTGTATTTTCAAAAAAAGTGAACCTATTTTTTTTGAAAAATTGGAATCTGTTTTCATTTGTATAGAGGATAACCGATAAGGAAAAAGCGTAAACCAATGAAACGAATAAAAATTTTCGGCATACTGACAATTTTGGTATCAGTGTTCGCATGTTCCTTTTTTAAGGAAATCGATACAACAGCATTCAAGAACAACGAAATACCCAAAGCATATTCCATTGAAGTATCTAAAAAAAAACCAGGTCTTTTTTTGGGAATTCAGGCCTTTGATGATGTTGAATTAAATGCGCTCATTCGTCGCGCCATTAAGAATAACCTGACACTAGAAAGTAAACGTGCCCAATATTTACAAGCAAAGGCTCTGGCCAGTATTGTTGGATCTGCTCAATACCCACATTTGAACGCAGAATTTAAACCATCCATGTCAAAAAAACGAAATCAAGATTCAGGATCAAACTCCTGGAAAAATAATTTTTCTTTGGGCGTGATGAGTTCCTTTGAAATTGATTTTTGGGGAAAATTGCGCGCACAAAAAAAAGCTGCAACATTTACATTAACTGCAACTGAGCTAGATTATCAAACTGCAATGATTAGCCTGATATCTGAAATTTGTTTGTGCTGGCTGGACATCATTTCCCAGCAAATGCAGCAGGAATTACTTCAACAACAGCTCGAAACGAATCGGATGTATCTCAAACTCATTCGACTGCGATTTCAAAAAGGAATGGTGGGCGCCCTTGATGTATATCAGCAACAGCAAGTTGTGTCATCCATTCTATCACAGATTCCTTTAATCAATGCACAGGCTCGTTTACGATATAATCAAATGGCAATTCTTTGCGGTGGTCCGCCTCAATCAAACTTGTCTATTGCTCGAAAACAATTTCCCACAGTTAAAGCATTGCCATCAGCAGGGGTTCCTTCAGACCTGCTAACCAATCGTCCGGACATACGTGCATCATGGAACAGACTTCACGCATCATACCAAAATGTATGGGTTTATAAAGCCAGACAGTTGCCATCACTAACGCTATCTGCATCTGGAAATTTTGAATCAGAAAAGATTGCTAATTTATTCGATGCCTGGTTTGTCAATCTTGCAGGACAATTAACTGCACCACTCTTTGATGCCGGTCGTTTACGTGCAGAAACCCAACAGACAAAAGCAAAAGCTTACGCGCAAATGCTTCAATATCGCAGCATTGTTTTCAATGCAATCAAGGAAGTTGAAGATGCTTTAATTCAGACGAAACACCAAAAAAAACATATCGAAGCATTGCAACACGAGCAAATTATCGCCCAAAAAGCCCTTGATGAAGCCAGAAATCACTATCAAAAAGGTTTAAATAACTATCTACCTGTTTTAACTCATATTTTAACTGTACAGCGTCTTGATGGTGAAATCATTCAACAAAAAACGAAATATCTTGAATACTATGTTTATTTATATCGTGCATTGGGTGGACATTTGCCATCATCTTTGTGTGAATCAAAAATAGGAGCGTTACATGAATAATGCCAATTCAGTCAATCGGGATGAAAAAAAAGGCCTGGGCAAAATATCAACAGTGATTATTTGCCTGCTCGTCATAGCAATAGCTGTTGCCGGTGCTATCCATTTAAAGAACTCCAAACGCAAGCCCAAAAAAAGAAAAAGTGTGGAAAAAGCCACTTATGTTGAAACACTAACCGCGCAGCTATCAAATCATTCCTTGACAATAAGATCATCAGGCATTGTCGTTCCAGCGCGTGAATTGCGTGTGAAGTCCAGAGTGTCTGGTGAAGTGGTGATAATTCACCCTGATTTAATTGAAGGGGGGATAATTGAAAAAGGGACCGAGATTGTCTGCATTGATCCTGATGATTATAAATTGGCCATTATTCAAGCGCAAAGGGAGGTTGTTCAGGCCAAATATGCGCTTCAATTAGAGCAAGGACATCAAGATATTGCACGTCAGGAATGGTCCATGATGCAACCCAAAAAGGGAAAACACTCCCAGGCCGATCAATCATTAATTTTGCGAAAACCACATCTGGCAAAAGCCAAAGCCGATCTTGCCGCTGCAAAGGCTTCACTAAAAAAAGCAACGCTCATGTTAGAAAGAACCCGAATTGTTGCACCATTTAATGCGTTTGTCAGAAATAAAAATATTGAATTGGGCTCTCAAATATCAACACAAGATGTGCTGGTAGAACTGGTGGGCATTGATTCTTACTGGATTCGGGTATCTTTGCCGCTCGATCGATTGCAATATCTGGATATTTTTGATGATCATATAAACAAAGCGGTACAGGCTGAAATTACTTACAGAAATCAGTATTCAGTGCATGGAACAGTGCTTAAATGTTTGGGCGAACTCGAACAAAAAGGCCACATGGCACAATTGATTGTCAGGGTTGATCAGCCGACAAAATTATCTCCCCCCTTGCTGATTGGTGAATATGTCTCGATTTGTTTAATTGGAAAAGAATTGCAAAAATCCTGTCGTATTCCCAGGACAGCACTCAGAAACAATGAATGGGTGTGGCTGGCTTCTCCTGACAACACACTGAATATAAAAAAGGTGCGTATTGGTTTTAGAGATACAAAGGATGTATTGATCACACATGGCATTGCTCCGAATGATCAAATTATTGTTTCTGAAATTGGTGCGCCTGTTCAGGGAGCAAAGGTCAGCATATTTTCAAAAAATTCACAAGAGAAAAGCCATGAATAATAATAATCCAAAAGGCACCATCGCATGGATGGCCACTCGATCAGTACCTGCAAATTTGTTGATGATCATTTTTTTGGTTGGTGGTTTTCTGTTTGTTCAAAAAATTAAAAAAGAGATCTTTCCCAATTTTGAAATGGATCGGGTGATTGTGAGTGTCAGTTATCCAGGGGCAAGTCCGGATGAAGTCGAGCAAGGGATCATTTTATCAATTGAGGAAGCGATTCAGGGGATTGAGGGGATCAAATCGGTTGATTCAAGAGCCAGTGAGGCCCATGCCAACGTTAGTATAGAAATTTTAGATGGTGAAGACAATGCATCGGTCCTGCGTGATATTCAAAATGAAATCGAACGAATTACAACCTTTCCTGATGATGCTGAAGTCCCGCAAGTATATATTGCCGCACGAAAGCGATATGTGGTCTCTCTTGTTCTTTATGGAAATCATACAGAAATGGTGCTGAGATCGAAGGCTGAGGATATCCGAGATCAACTCCTTTTGCAAAAAAATATCAGTCTTGTGGAGCTGTCAGGTGTCAGAGACTATGAAATCAGTATTGAAATCAAACAGCACATTTTACGTCAATATAAACTGACACTTGAAGAAATCGCCAAAAGAATCCGCCAGACTGCTGTGGATTTACCAGGCGGGTCCTTGAAAACAATCAAGGGCGATATCATGATTCGAATGAAAGAACGTCGTGATACCTGTAACGAATTTGGTAAAATTCCGGTAATCAAAACTGAAAATGGCTCCATACTGTTATTGGAAGATATTGCAGAGATTCGGGAAGGCTTTGAAGAAAGCAATCAATTTGCAACGTATAATGGCATGCCGGCCATTGGTATTGATGTTTATCGGGTGGGAGATCAATCTCCTATTGCTGTTGCCCAGGCGGTTAATCGCCAACTGGCTGATTTTAATCATACATTACCGCCAGGGCTTTTTTTGGATAAACGAAGAGATCGCTCTACATTTTATGAACAACGTCTTGATTTATTGGTAAAAAATGGTTTATTGGGACTGATTCTCGTTTTTGTTTTATTGGCCATTTTTCTTGAGCCTCGGCTGGCATTTTGGGTGAGTCTGGGAATACCGATTTCTTTTTTGGGTTCATTTCTGATTCTGCCGCAAATCGATATGAGTGTTAACATGATTACCATGTTTGCATTCATTGTGTCGTTGGGAATCGTTGTTGATGATGCCATTGTTGTTGGAGAAAGTATTTATCAGAAACGCCAGGGGGGTTCTGATTGGCAGACTGCATCCATTGAAGGTGCAATTGATATCGCGATGCCAGTTACTTTTAGTGTGTTAACAAATATGGTTGCGTTTCTGCCATTGTATTTTATTCCCGGCTTTATGGGAAAAATATTTCAATGCATTCCAATTGTTGTAATCAGTGTGTTTGCCATTTCGCTCATAGAGAGCCTTTACATTTTGCCATCACATCTCGGACATGGGAAACAGAACAAAAAGAATGGTTTTTTTTTCAATTTACAACAACGCTTCAGTGATTTTTTTATTCAAGGGGTTCATCGCTATTATGGGCCTTTTTTGAATCGATGCTTGCGGAATCGCTATATTACATTGTGCATTTGTCTGGCCATTTTTTTGTTGACCATTGGATATGTAAAAAGTGGGCGAATGGGATTTGAATTGTTTCCAAAGGTAGAGTCTGATTATGCCAGGGTTACAGTAACGCTGCCTTATGGGGTTCCCATTGAAAAAACAGTTGCTGTGCAGGAAAAGTTGGTGAATAGTGCCAAGGTTATCGCCCAAAAAAATGGCGGCAAAAAAATGGTTTCTGGCATATTTGCTAAAATTAATGAAAATGAATCACAAATCTGGGTATTTCTAACCCCACCAAAGGAACGTCCGATTTCAACAGCAGCATTTACCCGACAATGGCGACAACATGTTGGTGAACTTGTTGGAATTGAATGGATTAAATTTGAATCTGATGCCGGTGGCCCCGGTTCTGGCGCATCCCTTTCCATTGCTTTGAGTCATCGCAACATGGATGTATTAGAATCCGCATGCACAGAGCTGGCTGAAGCATTAGGCCAGTATCCCAATGTGACAGATATTGATGATGGATTTCAGGCAGGAAAAGAACAAATTGATTTTCAGATGCGTCCTGCAGGAATCAATGCAGGTTTGAGACCATATGATGTGGCACGCCAAATTCGCTATGCGTTTCATGGGGTGGAAGTGTTAAGGCAGCAACGTTCCAGAAGTGAAGTTAAGGTGACTGTCCGGTTACCTCTTGAAGAACGATCTTTTGAATACTATCTGGAAGAAATGATTATTCAAACGCCTGATGGAACAGAAATGCCCTTAAGGGATGCTGTATTTTTCAAGCGAGGACATGCGTTTACAAAAATTGAACGTAAAAATGGCCGAAGGCTGGTGATGGTTGAAGCGGATGTACGTCCGCGAAGTCAAACATCCATGATTCTTTCTTCTCTCAAACAATCGATTTTACCTGAACTGGTCAAAAAATATGATGGACTGACCTATCAGTTTGAAGGCAGGCAAGCCGATCAGCGTGAAAGCATGCAAGGATTATTCTCTGGACTTTGGTTGGCCTTGTTGGTTATTTTTGCCATGTTGGCCATTCCATTCAACAGTTATGTGCAACCCATAATTGTCATCACAGCTGTTCCCTTTGGTGTTGTCGGCGCGGTTTGGGGGCATTATTTGATGGGTTACAGCTTATGTGTTATCAGCATGTTTGGTGTGGTTGCATTGTCTGGCGTAGTCATCAATGATTCTTTGGTGTATATCGAACTCGCCAATCGACATGTCAGACAGGGATTATCTATCCATGATGCCATTCTGTCGGCTGGTTTAAAACGATTCCGGCCCATCTTACTCACAACCCTAACCACATTTGGCGGACTGGCCCCCATGATTTTTGAAACGTCACGCCAGGCAAGGTTTTTAATTCCAATGGCAATTTCTTTGGGCTTTGGTATTGTATTCGCTACAGGTATTACACTCATTTTGATTCCATGCCTGTACTTGATTATTAGTGATTTTAGATCAAGAAAACGATAGGGGATTTTTTGGGGGTTACATTGATAATTGATTAGGAATCCTCGAAAAATATGTTCCCCATTTTATAATAATTCATTGTAAAATATATGACTTCTAAAGATAACCGAAAATAAGCCGAATAATACTTCATTATATTTTTTTTAGATTTTCTTATTAGAAAATGCCCCAAAAATAATTAAAAAAAATAATAAAAGTCAAACCGAACAATTATTTATTTTAAAAGGAGACGATATGAATTTTGATAATAACCCGGTCAATATCAATGCATCATTAGATTCAGCAGTTTTGGCCTTCAAACAGAACCAATTCGATCGTGCTGAGGCCGAGTGCAGAAAATTTTTACAGGACAACCCCAACAATGCCAACGCACTTTATCTGTATGGTCTTGTGCAGCAAAAACAAGGTAACAACGATCAAGCGATAGATTATATCAACAAAGCGATTTCTTCCGATGCCGCACAAATTGCAACCTTTCAATCTCGACTTGCAGAACCTGTTCAGGATATATCAGCACAATGCAACGCACCTCAAAATACACCGCCGATACAACCAGATAATACACAAACAGATGACGATCCATTCAAAGCAACGCGAGAATTGCTTAAACGTTTTGAACAAGAACAATCAATGGAAGCAAATCAACCCAATAATCAAGCGATTGGTGGAAACCAAAACGCACCCTTTCAAGATAATCAACAGCAACCTTTCTCAATGAATTCACCTCAAAGTTTTGCACCTCAAAATTCTTTTTCCCAGACATCAGCAGGTAACTCTGACTTGATCAATTTTATTCAACAATTATATACTGAAAATTTTTCTGCAAATGTTTTGTTCTGGACAGGGGTTGAATCCAAAACAATTGGAAATCTGAATCAGTTTCCAGGTATGAAATTTTCTGTTCGTCATGATCAAATAAAATCTCATGAATATTATACCGAATTTTTAAAAGATATAAAGCTTCGCAGCATGAGTGTTATCACTGATGAAAAAGTGGTTCAAACAGAATGGGACGTATTGATTCTTCCATATACCGAATGTGATGCCTCAACTGATCCAATCCGCAATGTTTCTTACAAATCATTATATCTGGCCAATGGCTTTATGAATGCACCCGATAAACAAATTGTGGAGGAATCATTGAAATCAAAAGGATGTGTGCCCAAAGATGGTATATCCTGCGTTTTTGAGCGCAAAGACCTGTTGTCAAAAGGGGAAGCGCTGTTTAATGAAGGTAAAATCGAGGAAGCCATTCAATGCTTTGAGGAAATTCTTAAAGGTGATCCAAATAACACAGATGCCTATAACAACCTGGGTGTAATTTCGTTCTCTCTCGGCAATGCACAATCCGCAGAAACATTCTTACTAAAAACGCTTGAAATTGACCCCAATCATGTGAATGCATTGATGAATATTTCAGATGTCTATAGTGCGAGTGGTCTTATCAATGAATCTGCGAAATATATGACAAAGGCCATTGAACTTGAACCTAAAAATCCGAATGTTTGGTCGAGCTTGAGTGCTTTTTATAAACAAATTGGTAGTGAAGAAGAAGCGCAAGCTGCAATGAAAAAAAGTGAATCACTCAAACAATCGTCGGAGCAATAATTAATAAAGGTGAAACCAGTGTCAAAAGCTTTGGAAAGCTCTGAAAACAACTTCCCCATTTATTGATATTGTTGGTTTAGAGGTAATTGTACTGTAGAGACGTAGCATGCGACGTCTCTACACGACCTTTCGTCTATTTCTCCTATTTGATTGAATCAATAATAATATCGTTAAGTTCCGGGTAATACAATTTCTTTTTTGCAGCTTGCCTAATTATATCCTCCCATTGGCGAAACGAATCCACGTTTTTTAGTGTGTGATCCGCATTTTTTGCGTTCCCCTTTTCAGCAATCTCTCGGATGCCTTCAAGAGCATGTTTATCAGCAGGAAAATACATTGGTATCACGCCAACATCCTTTGGACTTTTATCAAATATGATCCTGGAGTGTCTTTCACGTTCACAATCTTTTAGAAATTTTTCCAGGCTGAAAAAGTTGAGGCTGCCTAAAGCCCCCATGGCATGTCTTATTATATGGATGCCATATTTGCGTAATGTGTTGCGACTCAATTCTGAATCGATAATCGCTTGTGAAGTGACTTCGGGTAGGCTTGTACTGCCTCCGGTCTGGGCGGATGGAAATTTTGTAATCCAGGTATTGATCCGCGCCAAGGCGGCATTAATTAATGTTTGATAGGGCGAGCTGTAAGAAAGATTACCATCAGACCCAACAATACTTGGAATGCCACAATGAATGCACGATATACCCGGGTTGACAGTCTGCGCAATAACCATCATAAAAAGAACCTGGGCATGGATCTGTGTCAGGAATGATTCCGGACTACCAGGCGCAGAGATGCCAGCAAGACTCTGGTCTATCAATAAAAGGTTCGTGCCAATTCTGGCGCTTCTCAAAAAAGGATCTACCATGTTATTCATCGGCGTTAATGAGGTGATCATGCTCGTGCCGTCAACCCAATAATCTTTGCCTTTGAAAAATGCCACCTCATCATCGCTCATTGTATGGGTTGTTATCATTTTAAGCCCTTGAAAACTATTGTCCATCAATTGGGCGATCTCGAACAGAGAAATACTTTTATCGCAGGCAACTGGCAGGCTAAATATTCCGACAACATCTTGTTGTTCGCTCACTGTTTGAATAATCGTTTCATACTCCTTACGATTGGCCGGGCGAAGTTCATCGTTGTCAGTCCTTTTTAAAAATGGGGATGTTGCACCTATCCCAAAAGTGTTCATCCCCGGATCACCAGATAATTTGCGGGGTACTTGTGCCAGGCAGTGATTGATATACTCTAGTTTTAAAGGAATGAACAGTGCTGTTTCAGTGTCAAAATCTATCGCATCGGCTTCAACAAGAAGTTCCATAAGGGTTTGATTCTCTGCGATATTGATACCTATTTCTGTAAGTACGCGTTTGGCATTATCATCAATGCGCTGGTAAATCGATTTTTCCACGATTAGATGATCAATATCCGCCATACGAGATCGAACTTTTTTCATCATTGTTTCGTCGGTGACCTGACTGAGAAAGTCTTCATAAAATATTTTAGCCTTTTCAAATTGAGCGTCCTTTTCCAGGGTAATGCCTATACCAAAGGCCTCATCAATTGTTTTGTTTGTTATTGTCTTCATGTTTTAAAACCCTTTTTTTACCATGATTGTCAGACATCATGAGCTTGGAGAATCTGTTATGACATACTATTCGGAAAAGTATGGCAAAAGCGCCTTCCGCCCATTTTTTTGTAATGAAAAATATGTCGTATTATGAAATCATATTATCAAAAAGTCAAAAGAAACATATAGAAAAAGTACTTCTATATTAAATTTGGAAAAAAAGATGTTTTTTTTTACACTGAAATAGCTTATGTAAAACAAAAGCACAGAAATCAGGCAGTAAATGAATTTTTCTGATTATATCGGATTTTGGGGAGCCAAAAATGTTCAATCATGGCCGAGATTTCCTAAGTAAATTTTTCAACAGTTCGTGTAGGGGCGAACCTTATGTTCGCCCTCGAACAATTGTCGCAATCGATTTTAGTTCGAGGGCGAACATAAGGTTCGCCCCTACATTGGTTTTGCCCATTGGCTTGATTTCGGTTTGACCTGCAATTTTGGTTACACTCAAATCATTTGCATTGAAAAGGGATTTAAGGAATGCTCGGAAAATAACATACTCAAAAAGCCGGACATGCGAAAAGGCGCTATCAATCGTAACAAAAATCGGAGAGACGCGCGGATGTGCGTCATATTAATACCTTGTTATCACGTTTAATCAATTAATACAGCGTGTTATATTATTCATTCATTTTTTTTCATTTATTACGTGACAGAGCAAGACATTTTCAAAAAAATATGATAAGATTAATTTATTAAGTGGCCATAAGTTTTCGGGTAGAAAAAAATTCGTCCAACTGAAAATGTTCGACCACTTGGGGTTGTATCCCCAAGCGGTCGTGTTGGAACCGAAATTTTTCAATACCAGGCGGTCGAACATCGTCCGGAAGGTTATACGTTTATCTACCCCAAAACTTATGATCGCTTACTTATGAAACGTTGACAATTTATTGATGCCAAATTCAATAATAAAAAGAGGAGTTCATCATGAAAATAAAGATCATTATTACGTGTTTATTAACCTTTATTCTTCTGACAGTATCAGCGTACACTGAAAATCGTTATGTTACAGAGCGGATGCGTATAACATTGAGAACCGGTCCGGATGTTTCATACAAGGTGATCGGCCTTGTTCATTCGGGTGAATCAGTTGATCTCATAGAAGAAAGGAACAAATGGTCCCGGGTTGAAACTGATGGAGGTAAAATTGGATGGGTAATGACCCGCTTTTTGACAACTGACATTCCAAAAAGTGATCTCCTTGAAAAACTTCAAAAAGACCATGAACGCCTCAAAGAAAAAACAAAATTGTATGCCAGTGAAAACGATAAATTGAAAACTGAAAACAAGGATATAAAAAAAGAACTGAGTAAAAAAGTAATTGAGTTTAAAAAACTGTCAGAATCATATGAGAAACTGAACAAAGGATGCCAAACTTTTAAAGAATTAAAAATCAAACACGCCAAGATATCCGAAGAAATGAAAAATCGGCAAAAAGAATTGATTCAGTTAAAAGAGGAAAAAGCGGTATTGGAGTCCTACCAACTATTTTGGGGATTTGGCATGGCTTTATGTGTGCTTGCAGTTGGATTTATCATTGGAAAAACATCACAGAAAAAACGTTCCGGTCGCCTATTTTAAAGGTTATTTCTATGACACATCGTACAGATTTTCTAATTATTGGAACTGGTGTTGCTGGCTTAACACTCGCCATAAAATTGGCCGCGCATGGTTCTGTTATCATCGTTACAAAAAAGGGTGCGACTGATACCAACACCAACTTTGCTCAAGGTGGAATTGCATCTGTATTTGATTCTGTAGATTCATATGATCTGCATATTACAGATACACTTGATGCAGGTGATGGCATTTGTAATAAAGAAGCTGTTGAAATGGTCGTTCGTGAAGGTCCGGACAGAATTCGAGAATTGGTTGACTTGGGTGTTCAATTTAATGCCAGTAAAAATGGTAATGAACATGTTTTGGATTTGGGACGGGAAGGCGGTCACTCTGTTAATCGAATTGTTCATGCCCAGGATATGACCGGTCGTGAAGTTGAAAAAGTTCTGCTAGAAAAAGTAAAGCAAAACGAAAATATCAGTTTATTTGAAAATCATATTGCAATCGACCTGGTATCCTATTCTGTTCGAATGAAACGTGGCATGGTCATATCATCTCGTGAGGATATTTGCTGTGGGGCTTATGTTCTTGATGTGGAATCCAATAAAGTTCTTACCTTTCAATCCAAAATTTGTTTTCTTGCAACAGGTGGTGCCGGAAAAGTGTATTTGTACACAAGCAATCCTGATGTTGCCACTGGCGATGGAATTGCAATGGGTTATCGTGCAGGGGCCAGTGTTGCTAATCTTGAATTTGTACAATTCCATCCCACTTGTCTGTATCATCCGGATGCGAAAAACTTTTTGATTTCAGAAGCAGTTCGCGGTGAAGGAGCTGTCCTGATTAACGCAACTGGTAACGCGTTTATGCACAAATATGATTCAAAAAAAGATCTTGCATGTCGTGATGTTGTTGCGCGAGCCATTGATAATGAACTGAAGACATCTGGAGATGATTCTGTTTTTTTGGATATTACGCACAAGTCATCTGAATCCATTAAAAAAAGGTTTCCCAATATATTTAAAAAATGCTTATCTTTGGGGATTGATATGACCAGGGACCCCATACCCGTTGTACCTGCTGCACACTACATATGTGGCGGATTAGCCACCGATTTAACAGGTCGTACTGATATTAAACGACTGTATGCAGTTGGAGAAACCGCATGCACCGGGTTGCACGGCGCTAATCGCCTGGCCAGTAATTCTTTGCTTGAAGCGCTTGTTTATGCGAATAAAGCTGCTGCAGATGCGATTGATGATATAAAAAGAAATAACCCATATGACGAATTATGTGAAATTCCCCAATGGGATGAAACAGGGACGACAAACAGCGATGAAGCGATCGTCGTCTCTCATAATTGGGACGAAATACGACGTTTGATGTGGAATTATGTTGGTATTGTTCGTTCAGACAAGCGGCTTCAACGTGCACAACGACGCATAGAAAATATTCAAAAAGAAATTCATGAATACTATTGGGGGTTCAAAGTAACTTCCGATTTATTGGAATTACGAAACATTTCAATCGTTGCGCAATTAATCATTGAATCTGCAATTCTTAGAAAAGAAAGCAGAGGACTTCATTATAATTTGTTGTATCCTGAACACGATAATGTACATTGGAAAAAGGATACCATTTTAAAAAATACTCGAAAAATATGTTATAATTAATATTATTGAGTAGCTTTGTTTGATTCAGTCATGGAATATGTGTTCCCTGGTCAAGCAGTGATTACAGCTTTAAAAGGTATAATCACAAAGTTACACATCATAAAAAATATAAAACTTGAACACAAAAACCAAGAGAAAGGAACGAAAAATGCTTCTTAAAGGAAAATTAATCGCAGAATCACCGATATACAGGGGGAATGCGAGAAAAACATTGTTTACACGTGATGGTGATGGCACCCAACGATTGGTCTCCCTATCCGGCGAAATATCAGGAACGGCCCAGGCGTTGATGGATGCTTTTGTTGGTAAGTCTAGAAATGGAAAGAATATTGGGCTGATCAATGCCCTCTGGCAAAGATTATATAACGCGCCGATGCCAGATACACTTATTCGTCGAGTGGATTGTAAACTTTCAAAAGACTCGTATTCGGATAACAATTTTTTTGATTTACGAATGGGGATTCGCCTTGATGAAGATCGCTCTGCGGCTGAAGCCAATGCAAATTATAAAATGGAAACTGTTTTCAAGAATTCGGTTTTTGATTTCAGCATGGATATCAATGACAGCCTTATAAGAAGAGGCGAATTACTCGCACAATTATATTATGTCATCGAAGAAATTAAATGTGGTCGATTCTGGTTTGGTGCAGGAAAAACAAAAGGTTTGGGCAGATGTTTACTACAACTGGAAAAAGACATTCCAAAACCTTTAAAAAAACCACAAATAACCACTCAAGCAAACCATTTGACAATTGGTATCAATATTGATGCTTCTAATCCAATATTGGTCGGATGGAACTGGGGCAAGATTGATCCAAATGTGCCTGCTTTTGCTGCAATTGAAGGACGCATTCTTCTTGAAGGATTACGCAATCTTCCGGCGCCCATAATAAAACGACTCAATATGAGTATTGGCGGTCCAATTTCCAGTCCGGATGATTGGAAAAACAAATTCAAACAATTTTTACCCAAAGCAATTCTTGCCTTGCTTTCAGATCAGGCCGGTCAAACAAAAAAATTCTGGACAATTCCATCAGCCGGATTGTCAAAACTGTCTAAAGGAAAATATCCACTTCAGAAAAAATTGTTGAATAAGGTCAAAAAATTAGCTGATCAGCAGTATGAATCAAAAGATGCTGCAGAGAAATCCTTCAACAATGCTATGGGGAAAGAAGCCAAAAAAGCCAAACGTGCACTTGATCTTTTGGAAGAAGTCAGTTCATCAGATCAATCATTAGATAAAAATGTATGGCAGGAAATCGCCAAACCTTTTGGTTTTAATGATGCCGCTTTTGATGAAATTGTATCACTAATGTCTGATGACGCTGCATTGCTCAAAAAAATTGAGAAATTATTGACCCCGGCTTATACACAACTTATGCAACAAATTGATCGTCAGATCAAACTCATTCAGAGTGATGCCTGGATCGATATGGAAATATCCATTCGTGAAGAACATATCATGATTAAACAAATGGTCGGTGATGACAAAATTACTGAATGGGATTGGCGCGAACCCAATAATCCGCCAAAAGGAATAAAATCTGCAACCTGGAAAGAGTTCATGTCTGCTCATATGAGAGTGCAGTATAAACACATGAAAAATAGAACCAACCTGACCAAGAGTATTCAAAATGATATGAATGTTATTGCCTTTCTTAAAGATTATCGAAATCGGACACGTCAAGAACTGTCCCAGGAAAGTTTGACAGATTTTCGAGCCGGTGGACCATCTGGAAAAATTATTTCCAAACAATTTGGCAAGCCTTATGATACTGTATTTATGAGAATGTTAACATGGAAACAGTCTGACAATAAGGAAGGCTGGGAAATTTATATTCCTGGAAGTACCATTAAAGGCGCTTTTCGAAAACGAGCATCGCAAGTATTAAAAACGATTTGGGGAGAAAAATCTCCAAAAACACGCTATGTGCTTCAAAGAGTTTTTGGCGAACAAGGTAAGCGTGGATTGCTGCTGTTCTCTGATGCCTATTTAAAAGATCCCGACTCCGCAGAAAAAACATTTAGTTCAATGGATGGTGTTCGGATGGATGCCAGCACGGGAAAACCTGTTGAAGAAGCGAAATGTGACTATCTATTTGCATATGGGAAACAGTTGATGTTCGATATGCGCATTGATATCATGGATATTGTCGAAAAAGATGAGGAAGTCCTTACTGTGCTGACTCATTTACTCAGAGATTTTCAGGAAGGTGAAATACCGATAGGTGGGGAAAAGACCTCAGGTTTTGGATGGGTCAATGCCAATGTCAATCAAATTGAATGGCAAACAGCAACATCATTGAAAGTGGTTGATAAATGGCTTAACTTGTTGCTTCCCAAAAAACTCGAATCTGATGGTCCCTGGCAACGTGCAAAATTGAATCAGGACAGACTTGCAGAAGCACTGACACCCATTGTTTCATTAAAAGCAGAGATCAAGTCCACAACGCCGCCATTGTCTAGAGAAGGGTATATTTCTCATCGAAGCTTTGGTGGTCATTGCGGTATGTTAATACTTGAAGCCAAAACACTGACACCGCTGACAATCAAAGAAAGTGGAGAACCCTCATTTACGAATCAAATTGATGCTGAATCTGTATATGGTTGGGACTTTTTCAGTATGTCCCCACCCAACAAAGATGCGCGAGGTGAAAATAAAAAATATGCCATTCCAGCGAAAACACTCAAAGGAATGATTCGTCATATTTATACAATTGCCAGTGATTCCAGCGTGATGAGCCCAAATATCCAATCATTGAATGATACTGATGCATTGTTTGGATGGGTGGGGCATGGCTCTAACCAGGCACTCATGGGACGTTTGTCATTTGATTTTGCATATTTTGACAATCCATCCCTGGCATGGTTCAAAGTTCCATATCCTTATGGAAATTGGGTTTATGACAATCAGGCATGGAAAGATACAGGTTCCAAAAAAAATATCAAACCATTTAAAGTGAAAGATTGGCGAATGTTTACGCATGCACCTATTGCATCCTGTGTCGAACAGATGGATGAATTCTCACCAGACACATTTCAGGCATCATATAATAAAGGAATTTTGCCAGGCAACACATGTAAATTTACCATACGCTTTTGGAATCTAGAAAATGAAGAATTGCAACGCCTGCTTTGGAGCATTGTCCTTGAAGATGGTCTTGCCCACAAAGCTGGTAAGAATCGATATCTGGGCTTTGGCGCTCTTTCAATCAAATTGCTTCCGGAAAGCTATCTGATTAGTTGGGATGATCGGTATGCGAATGATAAATGGAAACAACCCATTGATATTTCAAAATTGATCAGTACCGATTGCATAAAGAATTACAACGCATTAAAGGATGCTCTAGATGCGAAATGCTTATGATTGGCTGCTAATTTGCCGATCAGGTAGCGAATTATTGGCAACATTGGATCTGGTTGCTGATGAACCTGACCTACCTGAAATTATTGCAAAAGAGGAATGTCTGGGGGTTCCCCAGACAGCCTTTAATGGTCCTTGCTTGAGATGTCGTTATTATTCACGAATGCCCAATGACCATTATTGCTATTTTTGTAATCACGTTATGGTGCGCGAGCCTTTTTTACGCTCAATTGCGCGCCATAGCGTGCTTTTGTGGTGTTTTGTAAACTTTCCGCCCAAAAAAATTCCCAAAATGAGTTATGATATTTATTATCATATTATTGATAACAATCGTTTCATTTGTTCTACGAATCGATGGAATTTAAAGGACTTACTTCAGGAAATAATGCTGATTCAGGGCCCTGACTGGCTCGGTGTATTACAAATTTTTCCTGTATTTCGAGGCGGAGAAACCATGACGATGTCTGATATGCTGTGCAGTGCTATATTTGATGAAAAAACATTGTTGCAAGATCGTCTGTATATTAAATTTTTTGCAACACCCTTTCAGTTTGTCCACAAAAAAGAGAGAGAACGTGAGGGAAAACTTATTTTTGAAGCAACAGATTTTGTGGGTTACCTTGAAATGGCTGAAATTTTTAAACGAGGCCTGTATCTTGAGGAACAAGATCGGTTACGTCAGGTTTTAGAAATTAAAGATCCTTCAGAAAAACAATTCTATTGGGGACGATTCCTGGCTCAGGTCAGATCAGAAGCGCGCGATTTTTTAGACTCCTGGAACTTACGAACCTGGACCCCATCACAGGTCAGTTTATTTTATGAATTGCTTGACTTTGTTAAATATGATCCTGATAAATGTATTACAAATACTGTTCATAATGAGGAATAGCAAATGAAATCTCTTTTTTTTATGCATTCCATCAAACTGTTTCGATACTTAATTGCCTGGCGGGTAAATACCCCAATGGTCAGATTACCCCTGGATTTTACAGCCGCCATTTCTCAAACTCTCGGATATGCCATTGCAGATTCTATCTCAACACGAGATGCAAGACGATGGCTTAAACATTTGGATACCAACAAATTAAATCTGTTTCAACGACCGGCAATAGAAGATCCCTACCCAGAAACCCCGTGGCCTGTTCACGCGGTGATTTTGCCACATACAAATAAACGTAATTATTGTCAGGGAGAAATAATTTATTGGGAACTTAAACTGATCGGTGATAGTGCTGATCATGGTTTTTTCCTGGAAGCCATTATTCCTGCAATGGAAAAATTGGGATATACAGAACAAAATATTCCACAATCCCGATTAAGTATATGGGGGCATTATGATATTTTATCGGTCTGGGTTGCAAATGGCAATAATTGGGATCCTCTGATTAATGAATCGCAACTTAATTTAAAATACCATCCAAAACCGCTCCAATGGAACAGTCATTTAACTGAAGATTATTATCATAAAGGCATGTCACAACAAAAACGCCTGATCTGGTTGCGGCCATTTGAGTTTGACGTTCTGGGTATTTCTCAAATGAAAGATAAATTTATTCCTGAAATGCAGTCAATCATTGAGTCGGTTGTCCGGCGATGGAGCTTTTTTTCTTCATCAAGAATTCGAAAAGAAATCTGGGATCTGGTACCATCAAATCTTTTAATTGAAGTAAAGAAAGCCTGGGAAATTGCAGGTAATATGCGTATCTCATCATACAACTTAATACCTGCGCTACGAAATGAGCCTGGTTTATGGACTGGTGAACTAACATATGAAAATATTCCAGTTTTTCTAATGCCATATCTAGATATGGCTGCAATTTTTCATGTCGGTAAAAAAACACATTATGGTTGTGGCACATTTGCTTTATGCAAAGATGACAATCAAACTACCTGATCCGAAACGGCTTACAGGCTTTGGATTCGGTTCCAAATATATCAAATGCAGTAATTTCATAAACAGGCCCAGGATCAGATTTATGCCAATTATCGATATAAAAAGGATGCGGACTCGTGTCAAATAGAATACCATTTTTATATATTGCATAACCGGTGATCGTATGGTCATTGCTTTGCCATCGAATCTGAATTTTATCGATTTCAGGCAACATATAAACATGAATATTGATCGGAGACTTTGGCTGGTATTGATTCATGCTATCTAATGATGCTGTGATTCGTGCATCAGCGTAAGTTGCACAAATGCTAATGCCAAACAATATAAAAATTAAACATGAAAAGAATCGTTTGGGTATAATAAATAATGCTTCTTCGGTTGTTATATCTCTTTTCATAATGCCCTCCTTTTTTTAGTGTTTAATAAATACAGTTGAATATCTATAGAGCATTCTTTGTGCCAAAAGGGATTTAATATTAAAATTGACGGATATATCAAATGGTTATCTATATATCCAGTGATTAAATATGATTATTAACAATGTAAATTTTTACAAGTTTCACGTGTATATGCGTTTTTTAGATGTAAAATGTTTACATATTAAGATTGCGTTTTCTGTTTAAAATTTACAAAGGAGGAAAGAATGCCTTATCTCACAATTAAAACAAATCAAGAAATTAAATCAGAATCTGTCATCTCAGAGATATCGACATTTATGGCTGATTTGTTAAATAAACCAGAGCGAGTAATGATGGTTTCCTTGTCAGCAAATCGTCCCATGATATTTGCCGGTCAATCTACACCAACAGCCTTTGTTCAGCTTAAGAGTATTGGCCTCACAGCCGAACAAAGCAAGGATATTGCCCCAAAAATGAATGCTTTTTTAGGGGCGATATTAAATGTAGCTGAGGATCGTATATATATTGATATGCAGGATATTGATCGAAAAATGTTTGCGTTTAATGGAAAAACGTTTGCCTAGGGCGCAATTCCAAAAAGTCGGACATTAGTTTTTACGCGATATTCAATCCTTTGCTATTTATTTTTAGCATGCGAGATCAAAGGTTTTTTTCCCTTTTGCTTAAAACTTAAGACGATTTGTTCTGCTTTATCAAAAGGTACTGTCACAAAAGAAAATTTTTCCATTACCTGTACATCTTTAATCTGCTTGGATTTTAATGAAACCCGACTCATAATCAACGAGACAAGCTTTTTGGGTGTTATTTTGTCTTTTTTTCCGAGCGCAACAAAGAGTCTTGCTTTTCCTTGTTGATTGAGTTGTTTGATGGGAGGAGCGATGTCAGTAATTTCTCCATAAGTGTCTGGATTCAGTTCTTCTTCAAAACAATAGTTTAGTATCGCAGCCATCATGTCTTCAGGGGAATGGTCTGCTAATAATTTTTGTGCCCATTTATAGTATTTTTTATCAATGTTGTCTTCAAGAAGAGAGGCCAGGTCATCATATATTTTTTTCTTTTTGGCGTTAATGATATCTTTGACCTTCGGCACAGATGATTTTTTGATATCTGTTTTGGCAATTCTTTGAATAAAACGTAAGCGATTATATTCACTTGGGGTAATAAATGTAATCGCTGTACCTTCATTACCCGCCCTTCCGGTACGTCCAATTCGGTGAACATATGACTCTGGGTCTTGTGGTAAAGCATAGTTTATGACATGGGATAAATTATTCACATCAATGCCTCTTGCGGCAACGTCTGTAGCCACAAGAATATTGGATCGTTGTTTTTTAAATTTTTCCAGGGTACGCTCGCGTTGAGCTTGAGAGATATCTCCATGGATGGCTTCTGCATCATAGCCTCTATCGATTAAGCGATTAACAAGGTCATCAACATCCATTTTGGTTCGACAAAATATTAACCCATAAAAACCATCTGTTATATCAATAATTCTGCATAAGGCATCAATTTTTTCAGATGCTTTGATTTCATAGTAAATCTGCTCTGTCAGACGGGGGGTAAGTTGCTTTTTTTTGACTTTAAGAAAGGTGTAACCTTCCATATAATTGTTCGCAAGGCTTTTAATTTTTTCAGGTATGGTTGCTGAGAATAAGAGTGTTTTTTTATCGGAATTTGTATGTTTCATGATTTCTTCAATATCTTCAATAAAGCCCATATTTAACATTTCGTCAGCTTCATCAAGAACGAGTTGATTAATCTTTTCAAGATTAAGTGTCTTTCGATTCAGATGGTCAATTACGCGACCTGGCGTACCAACAATTATATGAACATTTTTTTTCAGTCTGCGAAACTGTTGATCAATGGATTGTCCGCCATATATGGGAATTATTTTGATATCTTTTTTTCCTCTGAGAGAATTGATTTCTTCTGAAACCTGAATCGCAAGCTCTCGCGTGGGAACAAGAATAAGTGCCTGTATGCCTTTTTGTTGGGAGTCGATCATATCGATTAAAGGTAAGCCAAAAGCCGCTGTTTTTCCAGTGCCGGTTTGGGCTTGTGCAATGATATTGGCATTGTTTTGCAACATTACTGGGATGGTCATGGATTGAATGGATGTTGGTTCTTCAAATCCTTTATTATTAATTGCTTCGATAGCGCTTGGTGAAAGCCCAAGATCACTAAACGTTTTTGGATTGTTCATGGTTACTCTCTTTTTTAGCCTTTCAGCATAACTTGTTTGAAGACATCGTTGTGATGTATGAATGATATCTCGGCATCTTTCATTTATTTCATTTGATAATATCTCATTTTATAATATCTCATGTCAAGAATTTGATAAGGAATGCTTAAATAATAAGTTCCTCATTTCTGAAAGAGTCAATTCTATTCATTTTGAACCTGGATTACGCTGAAAAAGATGAATAAGATGAATTAAAAGTGTTTTTTTTCATCTTCTTCAGTGTAATCATGGTTCAAAAATAGGAATTCAATATATTAAATGGGGAACTTATTTTCAGAGATTTCCTAAATAAACACCTATCATTCAATCAATGGATATTTGACTTTTATACAA
>Ga0272440_1001009_pt1 | contig 23511 bp, 17 predicted proteins | sample SSMMMBAug17_FD_192440 | JGI IMG/M metagenome (GOLD analysis project Ga0272440, IMG submission 192440) | Marine sediment archaeal communities from Little Sippewissett salt marsh, Falmouth, MA, United States - SSM-MMB-Aug17 | ecosystem: Environmental > Aquatic > Marine > Wetlands > Sediment ...
AGTCATGATCAGTTTCAATGCGTTCAACCGGCACATACTTAAGTTTATTGCGTTGAAAACTGGAGTTATCATGTTTGGGGTCTTGCAAATAAATAGGGTGCGAAAATTTTTCTAAAAAAGCATAATTGAACTGTCTTTGTAAAACAGGCATTTTTGAACTCCTTGTTTTCAAGTATTCCTAAGTCGTCATCAATTCGGGTATATAAAAGTCAATTTTTTCGTTAGGCATCTCCTCGAACAATAAACTTTTATATACCCTATTGTATGACCGCCTACTTATTCTATAAACTTATCCAACCGAATAAGTATTGTCAAGATATTTAAGCTTCGGCGCTTTATTGGATTCGGCTATAGGGTCTGGGATCATATGCATTTCGAACACCTTCACCCACAAAAACCCCTAGCAGCATAACAAAAAACAATGAAATGGATGGATAAAGAATTAACCACCACGCCCATCGAAAAGATTGGGCCTGGGCGAGCATTTCTCCCCAACTGGGTGTGGGCGGCGGAAGTCCAAAGCCAAGATAATCCAACGCTGCCAAAGCGCCAATGGCACCCACAAGGGAAAATGGCACAAAGGTTATAATGGGTGTCAATGCATTGGGTAAAATATGAAAGAACAGGATGTGCCAGGTAGGTAATCCCTGGGTTTGTGCTGCTTCTACAAAAGAGAGATTTCTTAATCTTAAAAATTCAGCGCGCATATAATATGAAATGCCAATCCAATTGAACATGCCATAACACACCAATAGCAAAATAAAACTGCGGCCTAAAACCGCACCCATAAATATCATGATATATAAAAAAGGTAAGGCGTTCCATATTTCTGTCAAACGCTGCCCCAAAAGATCCAGCCATCCCCCATAGTAACCTTGAAGACCTCCCAGGCAAATGCCTAACACCATTGAACAAACAACGAGTAACATTCCAAAAGTCATTGAAATTCGTAATCCATGCAAAATTCGCGATAAGACATCTCGTCCGGCACTATCCAACCCCAAAGGATGTCCTTCTACTGGACGAAAAGGGAATCGCACATCTTCTTTTTCGTATCGAACTTTGTATAAAATATCACTGACACGCATATTTTCAGACTCGACAATGGTCATAAATCGAAGCGCTGCTTTTTTGGTCAAACGTTTTTTTTGCAGATCTGTCAATTGAAAAGCTTTTCCCTCAATCTGGGTTCCTTTCCACAATTCATTACCGGATACGATGTAGGCATCGCCTGAATTGTCTTGTTTGGGCGCAAAAATAATTTGTAATTCTTTTGAAATGGCTGAGGCTTTTCGAAAAACCAATCGCATTTTTTTTGGTGGACGTGTGCGTTTGGTAAATGTCGATAAAGAAACTTCTATTGGTTTGTTTTCAGGTCCTTTTAATTCTACAGATCGTCGCTTGCATGATTCATTATTAAAACGATTTTCAATGGCTGCAATAAAATCTTTTGGAAACTGAAACAGGTCTTGAAGCTGCTTGCCTTTTAAATCCTGGCCTTTTTTGTGAATAATGCCTTCCATCTGATATGAACGATAAATTTTTAGATCCTTTGTAATGCGAACATGTCCCAAAACTGGCTGGCAATCAAAATGAACATAAACCTGGTTGTCAATTTTGATTGAATCAGGCGAAACACTTTCATTGGGGCCAAAAGGATGTATGGGAAACAGCATCCAGTTATCAGGATTTTTTTTGAAAGATTCAGACTGTTGAATATATTTATAATCAGGACGTGTTTTTTTTCCTGAACCGGTAAAAGTATCCTCTGGATAATACCAGATTAATGGAAAAAAGGAACGATCATTATAGTGAATATAAAGTGGAATATTATAACATATACATTCTGAAAACAAACTGATTCCATAGATCAGCAAAAGCAGCCAAAATGAATAATACGCACGTTTCATTTGCTTAAAACGAGCCAAACGTTTTTGGGTAATCGGGTTCTTAATAATACTCATGAATGTATCACTTGATTCTGTATTGTTGATTGAAACCTGTTTGTATCCTTCCCAAAGTGCATTTGAATACCCAGAGCAAATAATGGCACTGTCCATTGAATATGGTTACAAACCTTTACATAATCTTTTTCTGTTGTCAGAATGTATTTGGCACCTGATTGTACTGCCTTTGTGTTAATTGCATTCAGATCATTTTCAGCATAGTCATGGTGATCCTTAAAATGCTGTAATCCTGATACATGATAGCCCAATGCAGAGAGCATTTGAATAAAACTGTCATTATTGGCAATTCCAGAAAAAGCATAGACCGGTTGATTTTCTAATGTTTCGGGTGAGAAAAATGTGACTTGCCCAACATCGTTGGTTTGCATAAGCTGATCCGGGATATGATTGCATTTAAATACTGGTTTATTCTCAACATATGGTTTTATCTGAGATAAATTATTCTGATCTTGGGCACGTGTCAATACAAACAGATGGGCACGATTTAAATGGGATTTTGGTTCCCGCAGCACACCTCTGGGAATGACATGTTTATTGCCGAGTGGATTGTGTGCATCCAACAAAACAATATTAATATCTCGAAATATACGCAAATGCTGAAACGCATCATCCAACAATATGATATCTGGCGAAAAAACTTGAACCGCCATCAGACCGCATTCATAGCGATTTTTTCCAACAATAACTGGCGTATCAGTAAGTTTTTTGGCCATAAGAAAGGGTTCATCTCCTGCTAAGCGGGCATCCATCAATATTTTTATGCCATCACTGACAATTGCACAGGGCTGTTCAAAGGTGCCTTTATAGCCGCGACTCAATATTACCACTCGAAATCCAAGTTGATTAAGCATTCTGGCTAAATAGATTGTCATTGGTGTTTTTCCTGCACCACCGGTAGAAATATTCCCAATGGAAATTACCTTGCAAGGTAATTTGTTAATTCGAAAAATGCCCCACTGATACAATAATGCACGAATTTTCATTATTCCGGCATACATAATAGATAATACAAACAAGGCAAAGGCAAGGATACCTGTTGCTTGATCAGAGCGCATAATTGATTCTATTTTATTTTTCATGGTGTAACTATTATATGTTTTTCAATCATTAGAAATTTTCGAAATACAATCGTCCGAACAATACAACATTCACAGGCTTTGTTCAAGCTGAAAGATTCTTACACATGGCGAAAAAGTTTGGTGACATTCTTGTCAGGGTACGATCCTTATCTTCATCATTTATTAATTGTTCATTTTGTTTTTGAACCAGGATTACACTGATTATGTTGTGAGTTTTATTATGTTCAGACGAAATCTGAACCCACTACCGGACTTTTTTATGCTAACTTTTATGGACACTTTATAGCAGAAAAAATAGAAAAATGAATATAAAAATAACTTATATGTAAACCGTCTCAATTTCAGAACTCTTTATCTCGGATTGAGTTGAAATTACTACTTGAATAGATTTATAGTATTTTAATTTTATTAGTTATCTTGAACATAGTTTTAACAGTACCAAAAAAATTGATATTTAAAAAATTTTATGTAGAAATAAATCTTTAATTTGATATTATATTTTTTTTGTTATATATAAGGGACGTGGAAAAAATAAATCATCCCAAAACTTTGCCTAACATATACTAGGACATACTTGGGATGTTTATTCATGTATAACAAAAAATTAATCAATTTTGCATCTTTGGTTTGTCCAATTATATGTTATGGTTTGGAGATTTTATTTTTTTCCGAGTGGGTAAAACTTATATGATGGTCCGGATGAAAAAAAAATGAAAAATTGCATTTATTCAACTATTAAACAAGGAGAATTAATATGGAAGAAACAACAAAAGTTCTCGAAACAAGTGTTTCTAAAGAACAAATTTCAAAATTAATCCGTAACCATGTTTATGGCTCAATGGGGGTTGGGTTAATTCCCATTCCTATGGTTGATTTTATTGGTGTTACAGGTATTCAATTGAATATGCTGAGAAAACTGGCTGCATATTATGATATTTCTTTTTCCAAGGAAATGACCAAAAAATTAGTGTTTTCATTAATTGGAGGTGCTGTTCCTGCTGTTTCCGCTTTTCCAGTTGCATCCTCTGTTAAGTTTATTCCCATAATCGGTCAAAGCTTGGGCGCGGTTAGTATGCCTGTTATTGCAGGTGCATCGACTTATGCTGTAGGAAAAGTCTTTTATCGACATTTTGCATCTGGTGGTACATTTCTTACATTTGATCCAGAAAAAGCTCGCTCATACTATGAAGAGATGTTCCAAAAAGGTAAAGACGTTGTAAAAGGAATGAAAGCAGAACCAGCTAAAGCTCCTGCTAAAGCATAATGTTTAATGTTTTCCCTGTTATTAAGGAATGCTCGAAAATAAGTTCCCCATTTAATTTATTGAATTCCCATTTTTGAACCTGGATTACGCTGAAGAAGATGCCTAGAATTGACTCTTTCAGAAATGAGGAACTTATTTTTTGAGTTTTCCTAAATAAACAATTAAATGTAATCAATTGTTCATAAAAGGAGACAGGCATATATGTCGCTATTACCATTGACGTATATATTTTCATTTCCCCCAACTATACAAATGTTATATTTTTCCCTAAGCTTTATTATTGGCATGGCTGGAGTGAATCGTATCATGGGGTTTTGGGGATACTTATTTTGTAGTATTATTTTTTCACCAGTTATTGGCTTAATGGTATTACTGGTTTCTTCTAAGAAAAAGACAACCGCTTGAGTTAATATGAATAAATTTTTTATTATAATATGTCTGATCATAAACTTCCAATCTGCCAGCATTATGGCCAGTGAAAGCAACACTGAAATCCTTCTTGGAATTGTAGACTCCAAGACGACTCCATCTTATTTCAAAGAAGGAATTCATCTTGCCATCAGATTATTAAATCAGGATGGTGGCACATTGGGAAAAAAATGGCAGGTTATATTCTATGATGATGAAAACTGTCCTAAAAAAGGCCAGGCGATTGCAGAAGACTTATGTTCAAATCCAGATATTTTTGCAGTTATTGGCCATCGCCATCCAGAGGTAGCACTTTCTGCATCTATTGTATATAAAGAAGAGAAAAAGCTTTTTATATCACCTGGTGCAGACATTAACCTTTATGGAGGGACCTATATTTTCAGGCATGGACCGGATGATAAGGCAAAAGCAAATAAAATTGCCAGTTATGCTGATGATAATAATTTTCATAAGATTATTATTTTCAATTATTTTGATTCGTATGAAAAGATGTTTGCGGATCTTTTTGCCAAACAGGCCAATGATAAGCATATAAAAATTGTGTCAAGAAAATCGTTTTCACCATGGGATCAAAATTTTGCTCCCATGATTTCAGATGCTGTGAATTCTGGCCCTTTTGACGCCATCTTTCTTTCCGGCAGTCTTCCCCTTTCTGGTTATTTAATTCAACAAATCAGAGAAATGGGAATTATGGTCCCAATACTTGGCAGTGATAATCTGGATTCATCCAGTCTTTCTATTATCGCTGGAAAAGCTGCTGAAAACACCATCGTACCCACAATTTTTGATCCAACAAATCCAATTAAAAAAACAGAAAAATTTGTGAATTACTTCCAATCTAAATATGGAATGTTACCTGATACATGGGCTGCTATGGGATTCGATACTGTTAAACTCCTTGCGGATATGATTGAAAAAAGTCAATCATGTGATCCCATTGTAATTGATAATAGCTTACGTTTTCAAAAGCAATGGGAAGGTGTTGTTGGCGCATATTCGTTATTAAAAAGTGGAATGATGATCCCCCAGTCCTATTTTTTTAAACGATTTAAAAATGGTGGTTTTGAATTTCCAAAACGTATTATCAAAGAAGATCAGTTTGAGTTAATCAGAGATATTACTTTATGTCTGCCAGTTCAACCAGAGATAAAAACTCTGGATCCTTCTCTTGTTAAAAATCCAGGTTTACAAAGCATGTTAAATCTTATTTTTTCAGGGCTGACAGGTTTTGATAGAGAAAATAAACTGATTCCAATGCTTGCATCATCATGGAAGCATAAAGATGATTTCAAAAACTATACCTTCAAGCTGAGAAAAGAAGCACGATGGAGTGATAACACACCTGTAACAGCGCATGATATTGTAGAAACGCTGAAAAGAAATATTCAAAACAGTTCCTCTTGTCCAGATTTAAAATTACTATACGTCCTAAAAAATGCTCAAGCCATTCATACCGGAAAACTTAAACAACTATCTGACTTAGGTGTGGTTGCCAAAGACAATTATACTGTAGAATTTTTACTTGAACGCCCATTGGCTTATTTTCCTGAGTTATTAACCCAACCTGTATTTTGGCCATTACCATCAAAAATCGTTAAAGAGAAACCTGATGACTGGACATTGCTAAAAAATATCACGACGAGCGGTCCATACAAATTATGTTTTTATGAACCCGAGTATTTGTTGATTTTTAGAAAAAATGAAGCCTTTTTCAATCAACAAGATAAAAACATTCCTGAAGTTCGATTTTACGTTATACCGGATGGCATGCTGGGATTGGATCTCTTTATCAAGTATGATTTAGATGCATTACCCCCAACGTTGCTCAAAATTCCACTGGATCAATTATCATTCATTAGATCTCAACCGCGTCTGCGAAAAAATTATCATCAATTTGCAGGAAATACTATTTATTCAATAACTTTCAATACTTATTTGCCGCCTGTAGATGAGGTATTTATTCGAAAAGCAATCATGACATCTATTGATACCAACCGGTTAACCACTATGATTATCGGTAGCAAAGAATTCCCTGTCTGTACACTGGTGCCACCAAATAATCCGACTGATTCACCGAGCTGTTTTAGATTTAATCCAAAAGAAGCAAAAAAACGATTGAGTGAAGCTGGGTATCCTGATGGTGTTTCTTTTCCAAAACTGCTGATTTTTCATGAAGACGCAGAAGACGACCATAAAATTGCAGAAGGTTTGGCTAAAATTATTCATAAAAATTTAAATGTCCATATTCAACTCACTGAGAATAAAAACCAGGCGCATATTCATCTGGTAAAAAGGAAAGCAAAATATTATTCAGGAGAGTATTTTGATCATCTTTTTAATCTTAATCCATTACATAATCACCTGAAAAAATCATATATTGAATTTCAAGAGGTATATAAGCTGCTCATGGTGGAAAAAAATGCTCAAAAGATTCAATCCTTAATCAAAAAGGCAGAAAATATAATCATTAATAAAGAAGCTGTTGTTATGCCGCTTTTTGTAACCTGTCAACATTCCTTAATTCATCAACGTGTCATGGGATGGAATAATCGGTTTCAAGGGCAGTGTCATTTGTGGCAATGGTCTTTAAGAAAGATAAAGAATTAAATCAAATGATAAATATTAAAATGAAATTTTCGAAAAAATTAATTATTTCGTTGATAATTGTCGGGTGTTTCACTCTTGCAGGCAGTTATTTGCTTCTAAGAACAAATCAACCAACAAATGATGATTACTACTTTATTGGGATTGCAGGCACATTTGAAGATAAGTCGACAAACAAAATAAATGATATGCTTCAAGGCCTGGAGTTGGCAGCAGCCAGGGTTAATCAATCGGGCGGTATCGATGGTAAACCGATAAAACTAATTGTTCAAAACGATAAGAATGACCCCAGCGTTGCCATGAAAGTCGCATCCAATTTTTCACAAGATAAAAGAATATTGCTTGTACTTGGACATTACCACAGTACACCTTCCCTTGTAGGCGCCGACATTTATCAAAAAAATGCCATACCGGTCATCACTGCATCTGCAACCTATGACCCAATCACCCATGATAATGAATGGTATTTTAGAACGATTCCAAACAATTCATATTACGCTGAATTTATGGGAACGTATCTGGGGTTAAATTTAAATGAATGGCCTGTAGCCACCATATCTGGAACAGATGATTTTCATCAAGCAATAACAAACGTTTTTGTAAAAACGATTCAAAAATATGGCATCAATGTAATTGAACAATTTCATTATAAAGAAGGTGAGGTGGATGTTACTCCGCAACTGATCAAAATTTCAAACAATGTGAAAAGAATGAACAAAAAAAGTATTATTTTTATTTCTGCCAGTACGCCAGAACTTATTGAACTTGTTCGATTACTCAAATCATCACCCAAAAAGTATCCCTTTAAAATTTTTGGAACAGATTCTGCTGCGACAAGTCAGTTTATTAATGGTCTTTCAGAGTTTCCCAGAGAACAAAACAAACCCGGTTATTATTCAGATGGCCTTTTTACCCTTTCAGTATCTATTCCTGGAACAGGAAATCATCAAGCATTTCAATTCTATCAAGAATTTTATGACACCTATCATCGATATCCTTCATGGGCGGCAGCATCTTATTATGATACATTGATGCTTTGTAGTCAGGCCATAAAACGTGCAGAAATAACTCACAGTCCGGGTATCAGAGATAAACGAAGAAAAATTCGAAACACATTGAATGAGTTTTATGATCATAAACATGCCTTTCATGGTGTTACCGGAAATATCTATTTTGATGACGATGGTGATGCTAAAAGGCCTATGATTCCAGCGCATTATCAGAAAAATGTGCTTGTTCCAGAATATGTTCAATATCAAAGAAGGTTCAATCAAAATCTTGATATGAATGCCATTGATCAATCGTTGAAAAATGACATCTTTGTGATTGATAACACGGTATTAAACAGGAAAAAACTGGTTTTTGCAAATATTCAGGTATTGTCTGTAAAACCATATAAAGAAAACAAACAAATGTTTAGTACAGTTGATTTTTATTTAAAATTTCAGTTTTATGGAACATTTGAAGATAGTAATATCTGCTTTGTCAATGTAAAAAACCCTGTTTATATTGGCAAGCCAGTAATGGAATCAAACGAAAAAGGTGTGGTGCAAAGGTTATATCGGATAAAAGCAGACTTTAAGCACAATGTAGATGATCAATCCTTTCCCTTTGATCACCATGAAATATCTATCCGGTTTCATCATAAAAGCATGACAGCTGACTATTTGACATATGTACCAGGGCTTACACTAAAAAATGTGTCGCTTCTTGATGGTTGGTCAATCGTATCGCATCAACTTTCAATTCATCAGATTGAAGATGAAAATATACCAAAACTTAAAGTAATTAAAGACAACCTTTACTATTCACAGATCACTACAGATATTGTTTTATCAAAAAAAGTGAATGCGATAAGATATATCTTTCCTTTCTTTGTCATCGTAATACTATTGTATGGCGTTTTCTTTATCTCCACTCACCGAATGTCAGCAATTATACCGATTATCTGCACGGCGATTATTATAAACACTTACTATTATTTTCGAATGATACCATTAATAAACCATGCTTATTTGGTTAAAGCCGAAAAGGTGTGTGTACTCATTTATGCACTTTCTTTACTGGTATTTATTTTAAGTATCTGCATTTCAATGTTTCATGTTAAAAAGCAGGTGAAGAAAGAAAGCGTTATTCGATATATTGGTATTGTTATTTTTCCTGTTTTAATTGTCATATTCTTAATGATTGTATTTTGAGGTATCAGATGAAATTACTAACAAAAATAAAAAAACAGTTTCAGCAAAAAATATTAACACTGATTCCCTTTATATTAATTTTTTTGTTGATTTTTGCTTTTTGCTTTAACTTTATTGTATATATTCTTAAACCTGGAGAAGCAGGCGTTTTTTGGAGTATGTTTTTTGGCGGGACAGATATTAAGCATATTCATGGAGAAGGAATACATGTTATATGCCCCTGGGATAAAATGTACGTTTATAATATCAGAATTCAGGAAATCTCACCGGAGTTGAAAGCCTTAACCAAAAATGGACTTGAAATTCAACTCTATTTATCCATCAGGTACAGACCTGTGTATAAACTATTAGGTGTTCTTCATCAGCAAGTCGGGCCGGACTATGCCAACAAAGTCATTGTTCCGGAAATTGAGGCGGTACTTAGAGAAATCATTGGTACGATGGATGCTGAAGAAATTTACTCCACTGGAAGAAAAGTGATTACAGAAGCGATTAACGAAGCCATTGAACAGGTTGCTCAACGCTTTATTATTATTGATGATGTTATCATTCGAAAAATTGTACTTCCACCCAGTGTTGCGGAATCCATTCAAAATAAAATAGAGCAAAAACATATTGCAGAAGCACATGATTATATCGTTGAAAGAGAAAAAAAGGAAGCTGTCAGAAAACGTATTGAAGGCGAAGGCATAAGGGATCAAATGAACGCTATTGCATCGGCTAAATCTCCTGAAAAAAAAATAATTATGTGGAAAGGTATTGAAGCTACAAAAAAAATTGCGGAATCTGAAAATGCAAAGATTATCATTATTGGAAATGGAGAAAAAGGCCTGCCAGTGATTTTAAATACAGAAAATGATAAGCCTTAAAAAGAATGGAACCATGTTCAATGAAAGAAAAAATCATACGCTTTATCATAATTTGGAATGTATTTTTATTTAGCACAGATAGTCAATCTAAAATCCTGAATGTTCCTGATACCTATAAAACAATCCAATCTGCTTTAAATGATGCTCAAAAAGGAGATTCTATATACGTTAGAGAAGGTATTTACAAAGAAAGTATTCAATGGCCAGCCACTTCTGAAATTCAATTAATCGGGGAAATGGACAATACAATTATAAATGCTCAGAAAAAAGGAAGCGTTATTTATTTTTCTGGAAATTTAAAGGGGTTAATTGATGCGAAAACCATTATTCAGGGATTCATTCTGATCAATGGAAAGCCCGATAATAATCAATCGAATTTATATGGCGGGGGACTGTATTGTCACAGTGTATCCCCTCATTTAAAAGATTTAGCCATTATAGATAATGTTGCACATAAAGGTGCTGGAATTTATTGTTTTCAGTCTGATTTGCAACTGACAAATGTTACCATATCAAACAATCAAGCAATGAGCGGTGGCGGAATGGCGTGTGAATATGCCAATCCTGTTCTTTTTAATGTTACATTGTCAAAAAACAAAGCCAATTCAGGAGCAGCAATATACAGTGTATTATCAACACTCAAACTTCACAATGTATCCATTCTTAAGAATATAACTTCCAAACCCAATAATAACCATTGCAGTGCTTTATATTTAAACAGTTCCCGATTTATTTTGGAGTATTCTCTTGTTTGGAATAGTGGCATCCCCCAAGAAGTATATTTTTCTGAATATGACCAGGAGAATGTTTTAACGATTCAAGATTCAGATATTAGAGCAAACGATACACTAATTATTACCAATAATAATGGTCAGGTGATTCGAAGCATGAGTCAATTGACTGCTACACCTTCTCATTCAGTAAATAAAATGTATCTTTCACCAGAATCAGATTCTGGCATTGATCCTTCAGACAATATTACAAACATTAATTCGATTAAGTTGCTGGCAAAAGGCGTTCATGGAAATGGTATGGATATATATGTCAAAGGAAATCCCACGCCATTAACCCATACATCTCTATCAGATGATATTTTTACAGCAGATATCTTTTTATCCGAAGGTAGTCATCATATTTATGCGCATCCTGTGGGTGCTTTATATACAATTTCCAGTTTACCACACCCAATAACTATCACTGTAGATCAGACTGCTCCTGTAATAAAATCACTTTCAGTGACACAAATTTCTGAAAATGAGATAATCTGGACATTCATTACTGATGATATTGATCAAAAACTATCGTATAAATACTGCATTGATCGTAAAGCCAATCCAGAGCCATCGCAAAGCTATTCAACCAGCCAGTCTGCCAGTATTAAAAAACCTGACTTAAATGATGGGGTGTGGTATATTCATGTTAAAGCAACTGATCGCGCAGGAAATGAAAGTACATTTTTTACATTTAACACAATTGTTGATAATACCCCTCCAGAGATACAAATCAAAAACATTTCTGAGAGTCATCTTGTGCAAAAATGGACCTGGTTTTCTGTTGAAAATGAAGCTGATATATCTTATAGGCATTTACTAGACCAACTTCCGCATTCTATACCAACTGGCGATTTTAATGCAATGACACAAACAACACTTTCCAATGTAAACGGCCAATGGTTCCTCCATGTTCAGGCTAAAGATCGCTTTGGAAATGTAAGTGAGGTGGTGACAACATCAGGACAGATGGATTGTATTCCACCCCAAATAAATGGTTTATCAAATGACCTTATTCCCAAAAAAGAAAAAACATGGAAATGGCATTCAAGCGAAACAGGAACCTCTTTTCGTTTTAAAATCAATCAAAAGCCTAAAACAGTATTAAAAGGCAAATTTACGTCTGACAATCAGGCAAAAATTACAGGCTTAAATGGAAAGTATTATTTACATGTTCAGGCAAAAGATTCTGCTGGTAATATAAGTGATGTCATATCTGTATCAGCGCTTTTAGATAATACTATTGCAGAAATAAAAGGTTTGTCCAATGATCCGGTTCCTCGTAAATCTAAAACCTGGACATGGCAGTCAAGCGAAGCGGAAACAACCTATCGATTTCTGATAAACCAAAAAAACAAAGCTCAATTAACAGGGCCTTTTACAAAGCAAAATTCTGCAAGCATTGCAAATAAAGATGGGAAATATTTTTTACATGTTCAGGCAAAAGACGCTGCACAAAATTTGAGTCAGATCACAACTGTCTATTGTATATTAGACAATACCAGTCCTGTGGTAACAAACCTTTATGATAGCCCCAAACATACGAAATCCAAGATCTGGAAATGGTCAGCAAGAGATACTGATTCTTTACTTCGCTTCCGGTATTCAATTGATCAAAACAAGACCGCAACCTTATCAAGCAAATTCACGAAAATAACGACAGCGTCCATCAAGGATAAAGATGGGCAATGGTATTTGCACGTTCAGGCCCGGGATAGAGCAGGCAATATGAGCGAGATTAAAACTGTATTTGCGTTTCTGGATAATACGCCTCCCATTCTAACACTCAAGAATGGGTTATCAAATGATTTCATACCCAAAAAAGAAAAAACTTGGGAATGGCATTCTAATGAATCAAAAACCTCATTTCGTTATAAAATCAATCAAAAGCCCAAAACAGTATTAAAAGGCAAATTTACGTCTGACAATCAGGCAAAAATTACAGGCTTAAATGGAAAGTATTATTTACATGTTCAGGCAAAAGATTCTGCTGGCAATATAAGTGATGTCATATCTGTATCAGCGCTTTTAGATAATACCATTGCAGAAATAAAAGGTTTGTCCAATGATCCGATTCCTCGTAAATCTAAAACCTGGACATGGCAATCAAGCGAAGCTGAAACTACCTATCGATTTCTGATAAACAAAAAAATCAAAACCCAATTAACTGGCCCGTTTACAAATAAAACCTCTGCAAGCATTGCAAATAAAGATGGGAAATATTTTTTACATATTCAGGCAAAAGACGCGGCAAAAAATTTGAGTAAGATCACAACTGTCTATTGTATATTAGACAATACCAGTCCTGTGGTAACAAACCTTTCTGATACCCCCAAATCTACTAAGTCCAAAAACTGGAAATGGTCAGCAAGAGATGCTGATTCTTTACTTCGCTTTCGGTATTCAATTAATCAAAAGAAAGCAGTAAGATTATCCAATAAATTCGAAAAAGTAACTACAGCGTCAATCAAAGATAAAGATGGGCGCTGGTATTTACATGTTCAAGCCAGGGATAGGGCTGGCAATATGAGCGATATTAAAACTGTATCTGTGCTTCTGGATAATACGCCGCCAGTTTTAACGCTAAAGGCACCTGACAAATCTAAACGAACGATTTGGAGATGGTTGGCCACAGATGCAGATAAAGAAATTGTGTATAGTTATCGCTGTGATCGGAAGGATACGTTTAGTCCCAAGTATTTTTATACGTCTCAAATGTCTTTTGAACCTATTGATTGTCTTTTTAATGCGCCAAAGGAAGCAAAGCAATTAAAAGAGTTAAATGGCCGATGGTTCTTTCATGTCAGTGCCAGAGACCGAACATACAATACAACCAAAAAATCAAAGGCATTCGCTTTTGATTTTACCCATGAAGGTTTATATGCCAATTTGAGTATATCGTTTAAACCAAACAGTACTGTAATGAAAAGAAATTCCACAGGTAAGATGCATAAATTATCTGAAATAATGAATAAATTTCCAGATGCAATTGCCATAATTGAGGCGCATACTGACAATGTAGGGGATGAAACTTATAATTTAAAACTATCAGAAAAAAGAGCTGAAAGTATTAAGCAATATCTTCACAAAACGTTATTCATTTCTGAATCTCGAGTGGAATGTAAAGGTTATGGTGAGACAAGACCCATCGCTGATAACAATACTAAAAAAGGTAGAAGTCTGAATCGCAGGGCAGAAGTACTTCTTAAATCCAGCAATAGTAAGAAAACGAATGATTAAAGGTCTTATGTATTATGAATCAGATATCAGGTGAAGAAACAGACAAGATTATCAGGCACCATATGTGGTCATCAATGGGAGTCAGCCTTATTCCACTCCCTTTGATTGATTTTACTGCAATAACAATAATTCAATTTAGCATGATTAGAAAATTATCCAGACTTTATGGGGTTCCCTTCTTTAGAAAAAGTATAAAATCGTTTCGATCTCTGATAGTTATGCTGGCATCTCTTACTGATGATGTGGCATTGGCTGTTCTTCGAAAGACAGTTTTGCCAGCTGTTTCTGTATCATTGGCAACCAGTATGGCAAAAGCCGTTCCTGTTGCCGGTCAATCGATTGGTGTGGCAACTGCTCCGGTTATCAATGGTGGTTTTACATATGCTATAGGAAAAATGACTGTATTACACCTTGAATCCGGTGGTTCATTCTTTTCACTTAATCCAGAAAAAGAAAGAGATTATTACATGGAAATGTTTGCTGAAGGTAAAAAAATCGCTTTAGAAATGCAAAAGGAAAAAAATAAATAAACTATTTAAAGGAAATCGGTAAATATGTTTCCATTAACTGATAAAGACCTGAATGACCTGAAAAAGGCAAAAAAACTTCTGGAAAAAAAAAGCATTGCAATAAATTTGGCAAATTTTTTTGGAAGTGCGGTAGAAACTATTGGTTCTTTACTTCCTGCTTCCTATCGTGACTCAATTTCAAAAACCAATTTAGTACTTATAGACAAGTCCTGGGAGTTTACGATTTCAACAATGAAATCACCAAATGAACCGCCAGGAAAAGAAAAAGAGCATATTTTTTGGGTGACTGTCTCAGGTGCAATCGGCGGTGTCGGTATTATTACACTTTTTCTTGAACTACCTGTAACCACAGTTCTAATGCTACGATCTGTAGCAGATATCGCAAAAGATGAAGGCGAAGATTACAATCAATTTGAAACAAAAATAACTTCTCTTGAATCTTTTGCTTTGGGTGGAAACGTTGTTGATGATCATACCGGAGAAACAGGTTATTATGCAATCCGAAATATACTTCACAAACCTCTGGAGGAATCATCTAAGTATATTGCACAAAAAGGCATGGCTGGAATGGGAGCCCCTTTTGCGGTTCAGTTGTTTGCAAAAATTGGTGCCAGATACCAAACAATCATAGCAGCACAAACAGCTGCAAAAGCAATACCCATAGCTGGAGCTGTTACAGGTGCATTGGTTAATGTTGTATTTATAGATTTTTTTCAGGACAAAGCTCGGGGACATTTTATCGTCAAGCGATTAGAAAAAAAGTATGGTGAAGATACTATTAGAAAAACATATCATGCAATCCAGGCAAAAAAACAAATTAGCTATCAAAACATTGTTTCATATGATTTAGAAGCAGAGCAGGTTTTAAGGCGTCATGTCTGGGGGGCAATGGGAATTGGATTGATTCCTGTTCCTCTTATGGATTTTGCAGCTTTGTCACTACTTCAACTGATGCTTCTAAAAAAGCTGGCAACAATTTATGATATTCCTTTTTCCAATGATATTGCCAAAAGCTTGATTTCTTCGTTGTTTACCAGTTCGTTATCATTTCCAACAGCCGCCATTTTAACTTTTGGGATTGAGAAACTGGCATTAACAGCAAGCATGGCAAAGTTTATTCCGGGAATTGGCGTTTCAGTTGCTGCAGCGACAATGCCAGTTATTGCAGGTTCTGCGACTTATGCCTTAGGGAAGGTGTTTATCCGACACTTTGGAACAGGGGGTACCTTTTTAACTCTAGACCCTAAAAAGGCTAAGGACTATTATCATGAAATGTTTGAGGAAGGAAGGCTTGTCGTGGCAGATATAAAAAACTATCAAGAAGATAGGAAGTGTTAACATGTTTAAAATTATAGAGGAAATTTTTTACTCACCTTCCAAAATGTAAAATACGCTTTATGAACAACTTAAGGGGCATAATAGGGACGTCTATGATTTTATGCTTTTCTTCAGCACACTCCTGTATGAGAGTAGATTAAAAATTTCAGAGAATATCATAAAATCATAGACGTCCCTATTTTTCCAATCACTATGCTAAAAGCCTTGTTCTGTTCTTGGTCAGCTTCTAAGATAGGCGTTACCTCTTTTACTATTGCTTCTACATTGCCTGTTATGGCTATGGCTTGTTCTACAGGTGAGGCTAGCATAGTGGTAGATATATTCTGGATATCTACTTTAGGATTCATGGCACTTAAGACTTCAGAGGTTAGGACCACGCTTTGTTTCTTGCCATCTTTTAATGTAATGGTGCCTAAGACTGCATTGGCTACACCAAAGGTCATGCCAATTGCTCCTTTTTCAGCTGTTTTTACTAGTTGTTCTAGCTTTTCTACTTCTGCTGTGTTTATGGTTAATTCTACTGATTCTAATGCGTTATGATTTGTTATTTCTTTAACTACGGTTTTAATGGCTGAGGTAATTTTCGTAGATATTTGAGGAGCAACTTCTACTTCTACTGCTTCCACTAAACCATTTAATCCTAGACTATTATCTACTAATATATAACCTGCTGGCACGTTTACTACATTGTTTTGATTTATTAGTCTAGCATTAGTTTATTATATTCTTTTACGCTATTCAAAGGATGGGGGAGATTCAAAAAGAGTAATAGATTTTTTTGTTACAAAAACAGAATCTAAATCCACATTTTTTAAAAAATCAATGGCACTGTCAACCGATTTGAACTCATATACTTTTAGCTCTCCTAAATTTGAAACCAATTCTAACGTTACCTTTTCAATCTCTCTGTCAATTGTATCGTCAAGTATAGATTCGATCCTTTGAATAAGCTTATCTTCTATTATTTGTATCATGGATTGACCAAGTTGATCTTGATCCTTTTCTGAAAGCTCATTAAATTTTTTCCATGCCATAAAAGCTTTTTCTTTTTCCTTTTCTCCCCATATAAATTGAATTCCATGATTTGCAAGTAAAGTGCAAACAAAGTCAAAAGGAATGAAAAACATATTAATATCATGGCTTTGCATCAATGCAACTGAAGATTTACTCCAGCTTCCAGCTAAAATAGCTATGGAACTTCTAATGCTGTGATATCGTCTTCTAACGGCCGAGTGGGCTGTACAAACCCAACTTCCTTTATCGCGATTATGTTTTTTATATCTGATATATTTCGACTCGAAAAGAATTAAAGGTTGCATTGACTCATTAGCAATTACACCATCTATATCATATTCATTTCCGAAATTATCTGACATTAATAATTTTTTTGCTTTTTTTCCTGCTTTTGTTTTGCGAACCCCTAATGTTAAATAATGACAACCATATTGATCTGCTACATCAGTAAGTAGAACTTTAAGAGCTTTTTCCATTGATGCACCAATGGCTTCTCCAATAGCACTTCCTGGATTTGCAACGTTCATACCCATTTGAAACCTCTTATTTGTTTAAAATAACAATAGATTCTCGAAGCTTAACTGAATGTCTTTGAGGATTTTTACTCCATTTACCTCCTCTTTCCCTCAAAACTTCAATATTATAATTCTTAAATCCTATTCCACATGCTATGTCACCAATTAGAGTATCAGTAGGTATATGAACGCCATAAGGTGCTGAATCACCTAAAACAAATATTGCTTTTGAATCATTTTTTAGCACTCTGTAAACATCTTTAATTATTCGAAACATATCATTGAAATAACCAGAAACCATAAGGTCATAACTTTTTTTTCCACCTTTTATTTTTCTTAATTCTGATAGTTTATACACTGAAGTATTTAAAAAATCTGTAACTTTTGGACAATTGCTCTTTAATTCATCTGAAATTTTATATTTTGGATCATTTCTTGTTATTTGTGTCGTAGCAGATGTCATCAATTTTGTTCTTATTTGATTGGTTATATCTCCCCAAGTTTTTGCTTCACCCCAAAAATATAGTTCTAATCTTGTTCTGTCAGAATAATCAAAATTATTGAGATAAGGAGGTGATGTAAAAACATGGTCTACGCTTTTTGTTGGGATATATTCATTTGTATCTCTTGAGTCTCCATTTATTACTAAATGTTTTGTTTCATTATAGTTTTTAGTAGAAACTCTTTTTATAGTACAAAGATCATCAATCATTTTATATGCTAATAAACAAAATTCTGTAAGTACATCTTTAGCTTCAGATGAAATTTTTTTCTTTTTGGGTGCGATGTAAGGCCATCCAGTTGCAGCACTAGAGATATGTCTTAATAGTGCTGTAAGTACAACAAAAAAAAATTCTCTTATCCTTTCTTCCATTTCATATTTTTGTATAAAATTTCTTATTATAAACAAATCAATTAATGTTTTTTCATTATAACACTTCATTACTAACTCTGGAAAAAAATTGTTAATATTAAAAGATCCATTGTTACTAATTTTTTTTACTTCATTATTTAAATTATTTCTTACATATTTTATAAAACTATATGCATCTTTTTGAAGAATATCCCAACAAAGTTTTGCTTTAGCAATTCTGTAAACAAAAGGATGCGCCTCAACACCATAAGAATTTATTCCAATGGATTTTGCGACGATATTAGTTGTTCCTGATCCCATAAAAGGGTCATAAATGGTTTGCCCCGACATAATTGAAAATCGTTTGATAGAATATTCTACAGCTTTATAGGAAAAACCAGCTGGATAAGTGAACCATCTATGAACAGGAGCTCTAAGGCTATCTTTAAAAGTTCCCCATTCTGGTGATTTTTCTATGTTATTTTGGGGAGTCTTCATCTTAAAAAGATTTTGCTGTCTATAATTTTTCATCTTTCGATCCTTCAAGCTACCATAATGCAACTTACCTTAGGATTTTTGTTTTCTAAGCCAAAACATAATGCCTTTTGAACATATATACTAACTACATAGTATAATAAACGTTAATTTATATCAAATGTGGAATATACCCGCAACACTATTTTTAGAGAGCTGGTCTTTGGTGTGTCTAAAATTAATTATTTATGGAATTATGGGGACATTCATACAAATACACTCAACTGTTTAATATGTGAGTATTCTCTAACCTGCTTAAACCGACTCCTTGATTGCTCAGCTTCTGGAACTACGCACTTTGGGTCTCTTTCAAATCTAAAACCGGTTGCGTAATTGCCTCAAATACCACGTACTTGGTTATTTTTCAAGCCTTAAACCGATTGCGTTATTGCTCAGCGTCTAACCATTCGCACTTAGTTCGATTACAGGTATTTTACCGGTTACTTTATTGCTCGGCGTCTTTCCTCAACGCACTTAGTTTGACGTCCTGACAATTAAACGATTGTTTTATTGCTCTGCGTTAAGACACTGCGCACTTAGGTCGATTTCATATATTTTGTCGATTTCGTTGTTGCTCAGCTTTATGTCTTGAAGCACTATGATTAATATCTGAAAATTAACCGATTGCGTGGAGGTTCAGTATTTCACTCCTCGCACTCTATATGGATATACTTGCTCTTAACCGATTACAAACTTGCTAAGCGGCTTACGCATTCAAATGCCGGGTCTGCGCATATTTACAAATACAATGGATCCACATGGGCTCATCAAGCATTTATTTTTGCCAGTGACCGGGCTGCCAGTGATGAATTCGGTTGCGCGGTGGCCCTTTCTGGTAATTATGCCATTGTCGGTGCGCGTGAAGATGATGATTCCTATTCTGGCAGTGGTTCTGCCTACATCTTTTTTCGTGATGGCGATAATTGGAATCAACAGGCCAAATTAAATGCAAATGATCCCCAGGCTGATGATGCTTTTGGGTTTTCAGTGGCCATATCCGAAGATTACGCCTTTGTGGGTGCTTATGCAGATGATCACGATCAAGCTGACATAGGTTCGGTCTATATTTTCAAGCGCAGTGGCACCACATGGAGCCAGACCCAAAAACTGACACCAACAGATGGTGAAAAAGGCGATTATTTTGGGTTCGACATTGCCATTTCAAATAATGATGCAGTGATCAGTTCTGAAAAAGATAACGATCCATGTTCCAACACCGGTTCTGCTTATCTGTATCATCGTGATGGCGAAACCTGGCATTTTCTTTACCGCTTAACTGCCCAAGATTCTGAACCAGACGACTATTTTGGCCGCTCAATTGCCCCGCCTGAAGAAAAAATTACGCCCCTTGATGGTGCATTATTAATGATTAGCAATTCAAAAAATTTATAACTTACTGGTGTAATAACGACTTGGTCTTTAGTTATCTATTAATTCTTCCTTCTTCTTTCTCTCTAAGCCAATATTCATAGAACTTTAAACCAACATATTCATAACCATATAAATCTATAATTCTTATTATTAAGGATTCAGACACATTATGTTGTACCAACTCTTTGATCAACACACTCAACTTTTCCCATTCCTCTGCCACTTCTTTGTGATTAAAAAACATGTTGATCGTTATTTTTCCTATCTCAGTTTTTGGTTCATAATAAAAAAATTCAGGATTAAACTGTATATGTTCTTCAGGATTATCAAAGGTTGGCTCAATAATTCTATCGTGTAATTCAGTCAGCAGATTTTTATGATTATAAAGAAAATTATTTTCAAATGTATTTGCGACAATATCTTCCACTATTATTTTACTTTTTATAGATGATGGAATAAAATCCCTTTTACTGCTTTGGTTACATGCTTTACAAGCAGGAATTAAATTATACCAACAATATGCAATGTATGGAAATTGCTTTAAAGGTAAGTAATGGTCAACATCAAGACTTGAATTGCCTATTTTTTTCCCACAATATGCACAAGAACTATTTGACATTATTAATAAATTTTTTCTGATAATAGATATGCCATCATTATCTTTACATGTACTGTTCCACCGAGGATATACTTTTCCATATTTATCGAATAAATTTTTGTAAAAAGATATTTTATCTTTTCTTGAATCTTCTATATCGTTGTTAAGGCAATCGGGAGGAGTTAGCCTATCAATTGCTTTCATTTACAAGACTCCTTAAAGAATCTAAAGAACGTCTACGTGGATCATCTGATGATAAGTTTGGTAATATTTTTTGATATAATTCTTCTACCTCATTCTTTAAACGATCATCTTGATTTACAGCATAATTTTTTACCAGTATACTGAATTTTTTTAGCAAATGGGAAATACTATAATCATTAGTATCTGATAGACTTATTGATTTATTTAAATTTACATGAAAAGCCTGAGAAAAAATATCAGCTAAATACCATTCTTTTGGGTTACCTAACTTTTTTGCAGTTACATCAAAGTCATCTCTTACTAATTCATAAGCCTCACCTTCATTTGTCGTAGAAATAATAACTGGAGAGTGTGTGGCTATATAAAATGTTATTTTGGGAAAGAATTCTTTTAACAAAGGTATAAATTTGTGTTGCCATTTTGGATGTAAATGGGATTCTAATTCATCAATAAAAACAATTGCTTCAAAATCATTTAAATTATGTTCTTTTAAATCAGAATTTTGTAAACGTATCCAGGCACTAAAATTGTTAATAATATCTTGAAATATTTTTAAAATAGAAATATATCCAGTTGAAAGCTTGTTTACAGGTATATTATTTAACCACAGAAGTCCTTGACTAAATGAAAAACAATATTCTTTTTCACTTAAATCCCTGATTTTTTGATCGGAATTTGTTTCAAGTTTATCTATTAGAGCAAGGCAATGGTTGACTTCCGATGTCCTATCATCTGTTGATTCAACAAAACTTGGATTTATAATAAGTCTTGAACTAATCCATTCAGCAAGATCAGTATCTTCAACAGTATTTCCATTGATATAATTATAGGTTTTTAAAAAAGCTTCATTAAAACTATCAGCATAATTGCCTAAAACTTTGATATGTTTTCTGTCAATATTTTTTGTATATCCTCTATTATTTGCACCAATAAAAATAACAGGCTTGTCAAATACAAACTGTAAATTATAATTAATAATATTTTCAAAGGAAGTTACTTGCCATGAGTCATCTTTTTTTACTTCACTATCATTGATAAAAATCAATGCTGGTAAAAATAATTTCAAACCTTTTATGTTTTCCTGAATTGATTCTTTCCAAAATATTTTTGAATATAGGTGTTGATCTGTATTTTTAAATAGTGAATGGCTAAATATTAAACTTTTAGCCATATTTTCAAATAGATTTGTTTTACCTGCTGCATTTTCGCCAATGAAGCAATATACATTTTTATTTTTTTCAAGATTGATATCAAAATTCAGACTTGCATCTGTATTATAGGCTTTATACTTGAAAATCATTTTGCCCTCTTTATTCTATTGATCAATTACATAAATAACTAAAATAAGATAATTATCAAATTATCATTGAAATATCAAATGTAAATCTGTAAATCTTAATTAATTTTATATAATATAATTGAATTAATGCACAAAGACAATACGCAATCAATAGATAACAGGCCAGTAAGCACATACAAAGTATCACAACGATTTGGCTAAACTCAACTCACATCAGTAACTATTTAGTTTTATGTTAAGTATGGCGAAACAACTGGATGTGCTACCACAGTTTTCAAAAATAATTCATCATTTTTGCTTTCCACAATCAGTATATAAATTGAGGATGATTCCCTCGAAATATTGAAAAATTGATACCATCATTTGAAACAGAAAATTCATTAATTTTTTTCCAGTCTGGCGATTTCGAACTTTAACGAAGCCATTACTGCTTCCTGTCATCGCTGATGATACAGGAAAAATTTGTCTTTCTAAATTTATATCATATTTTTCTACAGGTTTCGCGCTTAAATATTGAAAATACCATTCAAGCAGTCCTATCGTAAAGTACCTTTCAGAAGAAATATTTGGTAAGAGTTTACTTTTATTTAATTAAATTAAAAGACTGTTCCCTACTCCCCAAGTTTACGCACTATAACAACAAGGTCAGCGGTGAGCGTCAGCGAATCCGCTGAAGCGCCTGGTTATGAGAAAATGTGTTAACTTGGTATCAGTGGATCATAGATTTCAATCACCAGCTTGTTGGCAACTTACGCTATTTCAAACGTGTTGGGTTTATCAAAGGCAAAAGTGCGATTCGTATACATAGAGAACTTTTGCAAACAAAACGCAGAC
>Ga0272440_1001010_pt1 | contig 23507 bp, 12 predicted proteins | sample SSMMMBAug17_FD_192440 | JGI IMG/M metagenome (GOLD analysis project Ga0272440, IMG submission 192440) | Marine sediment archaeal communities from Little Sippewissett salt marsh, Falmouth, MA, United States - SSM-MMB-Aug17 | ecosystem: Environmental > Aquatic > Marine > Wetlands > Sediment ...
GAATGATCCTTTTTTCTCAGGTAAAAATCATGACAATTCATCATGGTATGGAAAAGGAGCAAAAGAACTTGGTTTATCTGGTACCATCAAAAAGGATGATTTTGAAAAGATCGTATTTGGTTATGGGCCAGATGGAAAAAAACTAATTCAATCAGTTAAAACATCATATCATGTTAATGATGTACAAAAAACAAGATTAGAACATCGAGCAGGAACAGATATTCCATTTTCACCAGACAAGTCAGTTTCTATCTTAGCACTACCAGGTAAAGATAAGAGACTAATTCAAGCACATGATCAGGCAGTGTTGGATACCATTAATTATATCGAGGAAAATGTCATTGCAGCTCGAAAAACGATCAAAGGAGTAACCACAACTTATAAAACAGGTAATGCTGTAGTAAGTACATTTCGTCATTCAACTAGTCGTGCAAATGATCCTCAGCTTCATACACATAGTATATTTATGAATATGACTAAGGGGAAAGATGGATGGAGGGCAGTATGTAATGATGAAATATTTAAACATCAGTGTCTTTGGACAACAATTTACCGAAGTGAACTTGCAAAGCAGGTACAAAAACTAGGATATGAGATTGAAATTCTTGAAGGAGGTCAATTTAAAATATCAGGTGTTTCACAAAAATGTGCTGAATTGTTCTCCAAACGTACAATGGATATTAATAAAAGAGAAAAAGAAATAAAAAAAAATATCGATCTTGTTAGCACTCTAAATGATGCTGAACTTAGAAACATTGCAGTTTTAGATTCCAGAGATAAAAAAGATAAAAATATTACAAAAGAAGAACTCCTTGAACGTTGGAATAATGAATTAGATGGCTTAAAAAGAAAACTTAGACCTGATCTAAAACGAATAATAGAAGGTAGTAAACAAAGAGGTGAAGTAAAAAGAAAGACTATGCCTATACATAAAGTTATAAAAAGAACTGTTGAAAGCATTCATGAACAGGAGTCCACATTTGATAGAAATACTTTGCTTATGAATGCATTGAATTTAAGTATGGGTGAACATACAGTAAAAAGTATTGAGAAAGCCTTTAACAAAGCTGTTAAATCAGGTGAGATAGTCATAATGTCTGATGGAAAAAACAGACATTATTCGACTCCAGAAATGGTAAAGATTGAAGATAAACTTATGGATTATTTTGAATATGGAAATGATGATCTAAGAAACATAGTTGATCCAGAAAAGATTTCAAAATTTATTAATGTAAATTATCCCTGGTTTAGCAATGGACAAAGGAGATTAGTGGAATCAGTTCTCTCATCAGGCCAGCAATATATAGTAATACAAGGTGATGCAGGCACAGGTAAAACCACAGCTATGAAAGCAGTAAATGAAATATTAAAACAAGAATGGAGTCCATATATTCTTCATGGACTTGGATTTACAGGCAAGGCTGCTGCAGAACTTCACAGCAAAGCTGGATTTACATCAGAAACTATTACTCGATTTTTGAGCGATGAAAAGACCAGCTTTAAAAAGTTTAAATCTAAAAAACTTAAGGATGAAAAGAAGCTGAATCTTAAAAAGACAATTTTAGTTATTGATGAGTCAAGTATGGTTGGCAGTCGTCAGATGGCAGAGATTATGGAAAAGGCTGCCAAAAATAATACTATTGTTGTTTTTATTGGTGATGGCAAGCAGCTTCAAGCAATATCAGCAGGAAAGTTGTTTAAGGAAATTCAAAAAAGTAATTATGTGAAAACAGTAGTAATGGATGAAGTAATGCGCCAAAAAACATCACATATGATTGAGGCAGTTCGTTCAGTAAAATGTTTTATAGTAGATCGTGATGCTTCAGATCAAGATGGAATTGATCAGGCATTTTCATATCTTGAATCCTCGAAATGTATCCATGAATGTATGAATGATAAATCAAAATTGATGAACAACCTGGTTAATGATTATGTGGGTCACAATAATAGAAATAAAACTTTGATAATTACCTCATTAAATAGAGATCGAACTGAATTAAATAAACGCATTCAAAGTAAGCTCCAAGATACAGGAAAGATCAGTAAGAACAATTATGAAATGAAAATTCGTATTCCAGTATCTATGACAGGTGTGAATAGATATTTTGCAGATAGTTATCGACCAGGTCAATATGCCTATGTAGAAAAGTCATTCAAATGTGGATTAAAAGCTGGCCAGGAGGTTAAGATTTTAAAAACAGACCGAAAGAGAAATAAAGTTTTTGTTAGAGCAAAGGGTTTTGATTGTTATTCGATAGATTTGAGAAAAGAAGCACAACTTTCAGCATATGATGTTGAAGCACGTAAATTTAGCAAAGGTTCAAAAATTGTTTTTTTAAAAAACGATAAAAAATTGGGCATTGAAAATGGTGTAACAGGAACAATAGAGTCAATCACATATAATCAATTGAATGTAAAATTAGATGAATCAAATAAAATAAAAAAAATAAAACCAAATGAATATAGTTATTTTGATCTTGGTTTTGCAATAACAGCTCATAAATCTCAAGGACAAACAGCAGAAAATGTGATGCTTATGGCTGACACAGAATCAGGAAAAAATATGATGTGTGCTGAGAACTTTTATGTAGCTTTAAGTCGAGCAGAATATGACACAAAGATATATACAAATAATGTAGCAGAATTGAAAAAACTTTACAAAAGAAACCAGAATAAGACATCAACTGTTAATTTGATAAAGATGGACAGCACACTTTCAAAAGACACAATAAAATTTATTGATAAGGCTTGTGATAAATTTGGTGTTGAACAGACAAAATTCGTAAATCAAAAAATTATCAAATCAGCAATTAATGGTTCAAGGTTTGGTATCCAAAACAGAATACTTCATTCTATATCTGATGTAAGCATAGTGCAAGGAGTATATAATCATTTTGATGCTAAAATTGGATTGTCATCTGAATGGGGTAAAAATACAATTAGCAATGGAAAAAAAATTCAAAATGATTTGAAAACAACAAAACAAATAGAAAATGAAAAGGAACTGATATGAAAAGATTGTCTGTCAGAATGGATGACTATCAATATAAACAACTTGCAGAGTTTGCTCATGACAATAACCTTGACATATCTGGAGCATTACGTGCAATTTTATCACAACAGTTTGATGGAGATGAAACAAAACATATGTTTTTAAGTCTTAAGCAACAAATTGAAAAAAATGCTTCAAGATCGTGTGATGAATCTTTAGAAAGAATGCAAAAAATTATTTTTGATATTGTTGATGAACTATATACGATAAAGACTGACAATGCATTGATTAAAAGTATATTAATAGTACTTGCCAGAATTAGTCCAAAAGCAAATGCAGAATTGGCACAGTTAATACCAGAATTTTTTATGACAGATTAATTATAACATTAGTTTTGCTAATCTATGTTTACATTTGTTAAACAAGACATTACAAAAGCACAAAAGCAATAAATATTTAATTGAATGTGTTTGGTACAAGATTTGCTGTCAATATAATTCAAACGAAATGATGAAAAAAGAATTCATCAATAATGTTCTTTTAGATCAAAATGGTGATTATAGATGGGATAAATTATAAAGTCCCAAATTAAGCAAATCTCCAAAAAACACAATATAAAATAATGTCAAGTATGGAGGTGTTATAGGATAATTCATAAATATAACATTTGTGATAGCAGTAAATCACAATTATTTATAAAAAAAGTATGCATTAATTATCACCATTTTTTTTCAGTTTTTATCAAAACTGATTCATACTATAGAACAACATTATATAGAATATTGATTTTATCTTTCTTAAAGTTTTTATATTCTTCTACATTTGCTGATCAATATTGATCATGTAATAAAAAAATATGTTGTTCTAACAGATTTAACCCACGCACATCAAAATAAAACAATCAAACAAACAATTAATATCAAGTGTAATTCAATTTTATATTTTAACACTTGTCATTTGTATTTAAATTTTAACAATAAATTAAAAGGAGTAAACCTTATTATGAGTATTATTATGAAATCAAATAAGAAAATGAAAAGAGTTTCATTTTTGTTAAATGAGGAAACACAAAATATGGAAAATGAAAATCGAAACCTTGCACAAGAATTAGGTGCAAAGCTATCTTATAATGAAGACCTTAACAGATGCTATCTTAATTTGCTCAGAAAAACAAATAAAGAGTTGCAAGAGATGGTTAAAAAGAAACCACCAGTAGATTACCCAAAAACTGAGAATGAGAACTCAAATAGTATTAACGTATAATACATTATAAATTCTTTTATCAATATTGGAGGTCTAAAAATGAAAAAGATTGAAAACATTTATAAATATAATATTGATTGGGTTGATAAAGCAACGACACTTAATAAAGGGCAAAGAAAAAATTTAATCAACTGGATGTCAAACCAATCAGAAGGAGTACAGGTTGATGCAATTAGATTAATGAAAAAAAATGTTATAAAAAATAAATCTCAATTAACTAATGAAACATACGCTGAATTATATTTTTCAGCATTGATTGTTGCACTAAATAAAATGAAAACAGTAGAATCAACAAAGGCACTCAAAAGAGGGATGGATTCAAAAGAAGGACGTAAAATAACTGAGATAAAAATTGCACGAATAAAGGAAGATAGAAAACGTACAAGGAATTCAAAAAAAAAAGATCTGATTAGTCAACACTTTGCAGAAATTGATCAGCTAAGAAAAAAAGGGTTATCCTGGCGAGAAATTGAAACATTTTTTATAAAATATCATAAAAAAAAGATTTCATATGCCTACATTCAACAAGAATATAGCAGAATAACAAATTGTCGAATGGATTTCTAATTTATTTTTTATGCAAATATTGCTTATTCCAACATATTACATTTGCACATGCAGTTAATAATTTCATACAAATATTTTTGAAAGGTTCTTCTACTATAAAAAACAGGTATTATGAATTTTATGTATAATTAACCTGTTAATAAAAAATATTTTAAATGAGTTAAATTAACAAGTTAATTTAACTCAATCTACATTAACGAAAGTATTGATATATCGTCACTGGATACTGAGCCTTTAGCGTCAGCTAAAGGCGTGCTATTTCACGCCTTGTGCCTAAAATACCTCTTGACGACATTCAAAAGGTATTTTACGAGAGGGCATATTTCCCTTTCGACCCTTACTGGTCGTCTGTTAATTTTTTTAGGGGTAGAATTAACCTCTTTGCATACGCATAATCCCAAATAATAAATCCAAAATTGGCAGAAGGGGGTGAAGGAAAATCACTTGAAAAACCTCTTAGTGCCGAGAACTGAACTCTCTGTATTCCGTTGACAGATGTAAATTATAATATTTACGTTCAGAGAATAAAGGCATAAGTCAATGGAAGGTGAAAGTACATCTTAAAAAAACTGGTGGGGAATACCACTTGAAAAAACCATGAAGGAAAACAGTAAACCAGAGAGAAAACTTCTTAAAAACAGTGGGCTTGCACTTAAAAAAAGCAGTGGAGGATTACCACTATAAAAAATCAGTGAGGCTGACACTTAAAAAAGTAGTGGAGGAATACCACTTGAAAATCCCATGAAGGAAAACATTAAACCGAAGAGAAATACTTCTAAAAATGAGTGAGCTTACACTCAAAAAGCAGTGGAGGATACCACTTAAAATAACTGAAGGGGAATACTTCTGAAAACCAGTGAACCAACACTAAAAAGTGATGAGTATAATGGAGATGTGCAAATTAAATTAATTATTATTTTAGAATTAATTTGCATAGCTCCTACATCTAAAAACCGTTTCTGTGTTCGTAAAACACTGGTGTATTTAAGAGTTGTAAATATAGACAGGATAATTGTCTTCATTAAAACAAAATGAAAAAAACTTATAATAATAAAACAATAGGCAGTATCATAAACTTTTTTTGACCTGGTCAGATATCAAAGAAACTTTCAATAGATAAAGCGTAAATTAATTATCATATTTACCAAATAAAACTTAATTCTTATCTATTAAAAGGATGCTTATGAAAGGGTCACCAGTAAAACAAGTTCAAGATTTATTTCACCAATCAGGAATAAATTGTATTGGAACTTCAAAGCATATTGCAAAGGAATGTATCAGAGAAAATTTAAACCAGGAAGGAAAATCAGCCACATGGCACGAGTTAGGTAAAAGAATGGGTATCCATAGCTTTAAGACTGCAGATGCTTATCGAGATGTTTGGATTGCTGTTCATCGAGATGCAAAAGCAAATTTTGGAGTGAAGGACATTGAAAATCTAAAAGGTGAACATGTTCAACATTATCTTGAAGGCAAAATAAATGAAGGAATTTCCCATTCAACTTTTATGCAGTATGCTTCTGCATGTGAAAAATTAGAACAAACACTTAATTTATACTCAGAAAAAAACAATACTGAAAACGTTTATCGTTTCAGCAATGAAATTCAAAATGCAAGGAAAGATGCTCATCAAATTTTGGAACGATTTGATAAATCAAGAGCATATGAAAACCCAACATCATTAGTCAATTCTGTTAAAGGCGAGATAAACAAAATTGCTGCACATATTCAACATGAAGGAGGGGCAAGAATAAATGAAACCTTTAAATTCAAAGAAGAAAATTTAAAAGGACTAACTGAACATTTAGTTAAAGGAGAAGTTGGTAAAATTTATATTACCAATACAAAAGGAGGAAAGGAAAGAGACATATTTGTAACTCCAAAAACATACCAAAGACTTGAAAATTACATTAAAGAACATAACGAATTTAAATTAGATAAATCATCATATTATGAATCATTAAAAGACGCAGCAAAAGAGACAAATCAAGACTATAATGCTTCCCATGGTTTGAGATGGAATTTTGCTAAAGAAGAACTTAATCAATTCATAGAAAATGGAAAAACATATGATGAAAGCTTGATTTTAGTTTCATATGAAATGGGGCATGTTAGAGGTGATATTACAGAACATTATCTGAAATAAGTTTTCATGTTAATTATATAATAGCTTTTTACCTAAAAGCTTCAACTAACAAAAAACTATTGAATCAATTGATACAACTTAAATAATATCGTAATTACAAATAATTATATCTTAGTGGCTTTAATCATTAATCAGCTTTTAATTGCAGAATTTAGGTTTTAATTAGAACTAATTGAAAAGAATTTACATGAATTATTCTATAAATCTTTTCTGTTTAATACCTTCCAATAATTTGTTGCAGTTTTTCCTTACCATTTTTTCAGATGATTCTTTAGCTGTAGCTTTGAGGAAATTGATAGCTTCTTGATTACCAATTTTAGACAAAGCATTGATAGCTTGTAATTTAACTATGATATTACTATTTTCATTAATAACTTCTATTATATCAGATGTTGCTTGATTGAGATTTTTCCTTTTTACTATTCTTGAAATACGATTGATTAATTCCTGATCTTCATCAGATATGTTTTGATTTGAAGAATTATTGGGACATATTTTTATATCATCTTTTGTCGATATTACCCTTTTGGGTAAATTTTTGTTTACTGTTTTGTTATTAACAATATTTAATTTATCATTTATTTTATTTTCACTTTTTGTTAAATGTTTATAGTTATCAATTATTTGATCAAAGTGCAGATCATAAGCATAAACTGAAATAATTTTATCAGTTGTATACAAAATAGCATAATTTACTTTATTCTTAAAAATATTGGAAAGCATTCTTTCGATTGAAACATTGAATAATTGAATTGTCATGATTTCAGAGAAGTCACCATTTAAAACAAAATTAATATTAGTTTGCAACATTAGTTCATACAATAATTCCTTAAGGGAAACATGTTTGCAATCTAGTTGAACAACACCATTTTTTATCTCCAATTCAATATTACCATATCTTTCATTTACAACAGCATAAATGAATTTGGGTGCAATGAACGCTAATATAACAGTAATAATTAAAAGTTTTTTGTTTTTTAATTCTCTTATTTTCATATTAACACCTTCAAATTAAGAAAAATAAACGATTAAAGACAGAATTAAATCATTTATTGATAATAAGTGCGGTTCATCCTAATATTTGCTTGGAGAACCGCACACTTATCATTTACCTTTTACCTTTTACTTACATATAGCTTCAACTCTTGAGGTATTTGTGACAGACTTTTTAAAAGTAATTTGTATCACTTTCCAACCTCCATTATCAATGTCGTTGGCATCAATAGTTAATGGCAACTTTTGATTATTTAGCTGAATTCCATTTTCATCACACCAATCTTTAATATGAATATCAACTATTTTTTCTGAATCAGCTAATTCAGTTGCATCTATTTCAATATTTTTACATACTTCATCTTTTTGCCATTGAAAAAATACCATTGGTTTAGCATCAGAAGGATGAACAATTGTAACATCACGAAATGCAGCATAAGGCCAATCAATGCTATCTATTGATTGATTATGATATTCTCTAAATAAATGGCTTATTATTGAAGCATTTCCATTCCATTCATATCCATCCCCCATTTTGACAGAATTATCTGTATCTCTTTTATACTGGATATTCGTTGCAACCTCATCTGTACAGATTGCATCAAGACGAGCATCTCTTGATAAAGGTTGTCTAAAAGCAACTTTTACAACATACCAGCTTCCATCAGACATTGAAAAATCAGTATTATCTTCACCAATAATAAATGGTAGTTCAACATTATTAAATGTTCTGTCATAGTTACGAGTATCCCAATAACCAACGTTTATATCAACTTTTATGTTTTTATCTTGTTCAGCATAAGTATCTAAAGATATCTTCAAATTCCCACATCCATCATTGTTAATTTGCCACTGAAAAAAACCAACAGGTAATTCTTTTGATTTATGCAGTTGAACAACATCTTGAGTAATACCATATGGCCAGTCAACACCAGGATTGTTTATATTAACAGGTAAATGTCTTCCATGATAACTTATTATTGAGCCATTGCCATTCCATTGAGTTACTCTTTGATTCTGATGATTAAGAATAAATTCTTCAGGATCATAATAATGACTTTCAACCCATGTTTTTTCTTTATTGCATGGAAAAAATGAAGCTGAATCATTTTTCATAATTTCACGTCTGATTTCAAAATGTAAATGAGCATCATAGTTAATCCCTTTCCCAACAGTGCCAATTTTTTGCCCGAATGAGACACTTTCACCTATATTAACTTCTCTATCATTTAAATGTGCATATTGAGATAGAATAATACTGTTATCAGGCAAAGTATGTCTTATTAAAATAATATTACCCCATCCATTATTATTAAATATAGATTCCTGAACAACACCATTTGCGATTGCATAAACAGGTTCACCTAAATCTTGATCATGGGATGTATTATCTTTATTAAAATCAATTCCAGGATGAAATACATTACCACATTGACCTCCATAGTTGTATACATCAAGCCATTGTAAACCACCTCTATTAATTAACCATCCTTCTCCAAGTTCATTACCAACTGGATATCTAAAATTATTGCTTATTTCATTAGAGGTTTCTTCATTTTTTGCTTGCTTTATAAGTACTATCTTATAATTTGATGGACTATTTGTATTATAAAATTTAATTTGAGATTCCCTATTTCTATTTTCAGTATTTTGGGTCGCTGCAATTCCAACTTTTATATGAAAATCGCCTGAAATACTACCTTTTAATGGAGATACTTTAATCCATTCTGGAACATCTTTTACAGCCCAATTCAACATTTTATCTCCTGTATTAAACAAATCAATATATTGTTCTTCGTTTTGACTCCAAGAGAATGATAGCTCTTTAATTTCGATTTCCAAAACTCCATCTTCATTAATTTCTAAGTTCATTGTTTGAGAAATATTGATATTAACATAGTCAGTTAAATTATCCTCATTATACAGCTTGAGGTTATAATTTCTATTTTCACCAGATGTATTATTAGTAACAGAAATGTTAATTTCGCTTTGATCCAATCCAGGAATCGTTCCAGAATTTGATGATAAAGCTATCCAATTAGGATTTTCATCTATTTTCCATGAAAGAGGTTGTTCACCTTTATTTAGGATTGAAATAGATTCTTCATTGGTGTCGTTCCATGAAAAAGAAAAAGCATTTTGATTTACCTCTAAATCAGCAGTTGAAAGAGTTCTGCCATCTTGTTCAATTATCAATTTTTCAAAATCAGAAGAATTATTATGATTAAAAAACCTAATCTCACAATTTCTCTTATTAGTTGAATCATTTTTACTAACAGATACCATCACAGTTGTATTATTATTACCACTTAATGAACCATTATGATCGGAAACTTTTACCCATGATGGAATATTGGGTATTTTCCACATTAGAGTTTGCTCACCTTTATTCATTACTTTTACTTTTTTTGGCTCTGAGTAATCCCAGGTAAAACTATGATATTTTGGATCAATATCTAAATCAGCAGGTGAAAGAGGTCTGCCATCTTGTTCAATTGTCAATATTTCATAATCAGAAGAATTATTATCATTAACAAACTTTATTTCACAATTTCGTTTACTGTTTGAATTATTATTACTAACTGATACATTCACAGTTTTATTATTACTACCACCTAATGAGCCATATTGAGGTTCTATTGTTACCCATGATGGTCGATTTTTTATTTTCCACTCTAAGGTTTGTTCTCCCTTGTTAATGACTTTTACATTTTTATATCCTGAGTAATTCCATGTAAAACTACGATAATTTGGATCAATATCTAAATCTGCAGGTGAAAGAGGTCTGCCATCTTGTTCAATTGTCAATATTTCATAATCAGAAGAATTATTATCATTAACAAACTTAATTTCATAAGTTCTTTTGCTGCTTGAATTGTTTTTACTAACATATACTTTCACATATTTATAATCTTTACCACCTAATGAGCCATATTGAGGTTCAATTGTTACCCATGGTGGTCGATTTTGTATTTTCCACTCTAAGGTTTGTTCTCCCTTGTTAATGACTTTCACATTTTTATATCCAGAATAATTCCACGTAAAATTACGATAATTTGGGTCAATATCTATATCTGCTGCTGAAAGAGGTTTGCCGTCTTGTTCAATTGTCAATATTTCATAATCAGAAGAATTATTATCATTAACAAACTTAATTTCATAAGTTCGTTTGCTGGTTGAATTGTTTTTACTAACATATACTTCTACATTTTTATAATCTTTACCACCTAATGAGCCATATTGAGGTTTTATTGTTACCCATGATGGTCGATTTTGTATTTTCCACTCTAAGGTTTGTTCCCCCTTATTTCTTACCATAACCTTTTTATATCCAGAATAATTCCACGTAAAATTACGATAATTTGGGTCAATATCTAAATCAGCTGGAAGTTCCTTTTTCTTAGTTTTAAAACTCCAGGTGTCAGACCAATGGCCGCCACCACATTCATTACCAGCCCTGACTCTCCAATAATGCCAAGTGTTTTCTTTAAGTTGAAAACCACGAAATGAAGAACTTGACACTAAATCAGTTTTGCAATTCGAACTAGATGTGCAATACCCTCCATTTACGTTATCATTATATACAGAATCAAAATTTGGAGTAGTTGCAACTACAATTCTGTAATATATGGGCCAACAAGTATTATCTGGATAACCAAAATTGTTATAAAATGTAATCCACGAAAAATTTTGTTGCTCTTGCCATGGAACATCTGTTTTTTTATTATTGGGATATCTTAATCCTACTTTTCTGAATGCATTGAAAAGTGAAGCTGCAATCTCTATTTTACCAGAGTAATATAAATGATTATGAGCTTTTATAGTAATGTAAAACATTCTATGTTCTTTTTTAAAGTCATATGGAAGTTGATATATATCACTTTTTGTGGCTGACTGTCTTCCATATTCCCATTCTTTCCAAACTTTACCATATATAGAATCAAATCTTATTTGTGCAGTACCACCATTCAAATATGAATTATCGACTTTTTTCATCCAAAATTGAATTTGTCCAGGATTATCTCTACTATTACCATTCCATAGTACAGACACTTTAGCCTGAATAACAGAATTACCTGATGTAGTATATTGTCCAATTTTTGGCATGCAATTATATACAATTGCATAACTATTTATTGTACAAACAAAGTAAAATAATAAGGTTAATAATAAAAATCTTCTGTTAAAATAACTAGTTAAAAAAATAATAGTGTTCATAATTTTCTCCATTCTTCTTTTGTGTTTAAAATTAATAAAAAATTTGCTTATTTCAATAAGACGCAGAACAATACTTGAAAGAAGGTCAAAAAAAATTCCGAAAAATATGAAACTATTGTTAAATTTAATTATCTCTTGACATTTAACTAAGTCTTAACTTATATATTGACTGTTTTCCTGAAAACTCTACCAGGAGTTATCTTTTCAGGATTACAGAATAAAAATCTTGGGGCCGGAATTTTTTGATCTAAATGATCATTTTCGGCCTTCTTTCCTGAATAAGAATTATTTTATTACATCACCTCCTTTTTAATTAATTTCCTGTTCTAAAAACAATTGTTTCATTGTTTTGATTATATTATGTACAGAATTATAAAAATGTTTACAAAAAGAGTAAACTTTTTTATTAATTATACCTAACTTATTGTTTATAATAGAAATAATAAAAAGGATAACAAGATGAAAACACAAGAAATAGTGCAAAACAATGAAAGTTACACACAATTTGGAAACGTTTCAAACGATGAATATAATGATATTCATAATGACGACATTGATAGTTTTAATAATGGTACATTAAATTTATATTTCAAGGACATTTCTAAATTATCAAATTTGCAACTAAGTGATAAGCAACAAATGGAGATCTGGCAAAAAGCTGATAAAAATTGGCTGAATGATGTATCACCAATAATTAAGAAGTTACAAATAAAGCTTGATTTAAAGAGTGATAATTCTCAAAATATTAGCATTTCATTAAAAAAATATGCATTTCGCAATGGTAATCCTTTTAGAGAACAAAAATTGGTAAGAGATTTAAAGATAGTGAAAAACAGTGAATCCTTATTAACCCAATATGACGTAAGTATTATAAAAACATCATGGGAAAAATATATGAAAGAAATTAATCCAATAATACAGAATACTTATAAGTATGTTATATATCTATCTCGTATCTATTGCAATAAATACACATTTGATTCAAACTCACATTTACCAGAAATAATCAGTTCTGGAAATATTGGACTTTTCAAAGCTATACCTAATTATGATTATAAAAAAAGGACTAAACTATCAACGTATGCCACCTATTATATTAAAAAAGAAATTACTGAATACATTCGTAAGTATATCTTTGAGTTAAGTCGTGCTGAGTGGGAGCATTATGGCAAAATATTACAATTCCTGAGTGAAAATAAAACAAAGATAAATGTTAATGAATTAACAGAAAAATCTGAAACTTTAAAAGCTTTAGCAAAAAAATTAAAAACGCCAGTGGAAGAATGTTTAAAAATGAATCATCAATTGTTTGAACAATTGACATTGAATAATATCGAGATTATCGAAATTATTGAAGCTACTCAAAATGAATATAATATAAATGTAGAAAAAGAAATAGATAGAAAAAAAGTAAAACAATTATTAAATAAAACGATAGATTTGTTGCCAAATTTGCAACGTATAGTAATGATGAAACATTATTATAATGACATGTCTGTTACAGAAATATCAATTCAATTGGATAAAAATGTTTCTCCAATTTCTAGACTACTAAAAAGAGCAAAAGAATTTATTAAACAAACAATAAAATCAAATCCAGAAATAGAAGATTTTGTGAATGATTGGTTATACTAATTTATCTAATAATCAATTTGTTATACTAACTCTAAAAAAATTTCAAAATCATGTAAACTTTTTTTTAAATATGTACATAATAATAATAAAACATATAAAACCATAATTTTTTTAATGAAAGGTTTAATGTATGGACAAAAATAATAATAAAAATAAATTAGATGAATCCTTGTTTTATAAAAAAATTACTAAATCCTGGGTTGAAGAAAAAATTAAGGAGGGGCCAATACATGAAGGAAAGTATTGTTTAGGAGATGAACAAATTATTCAATATGCAAATCAAACATTACAACCTTTGGAGAAGGAAAAAATATTAGAACATATATCCAAATGTGCTCATTGCTATATTAGAATAGAGGAATTTTGGATATATAAAAAACAACTCGAATTTTCAAATTCATTTAATAAAGAATTTTCCAACGAAACAATTAAATTTGAAGACAGGATAGAAAATCTTAAATATAAAGTTTTAACACATGCATCTGACATTGAAGAACTTTGTAATGAGGATCATGATATTCTTATTAACAACGAATATATTTTTATAATTGATAAACAAAATTTGCCTGTTACTCAAACAATTAACATAGATTCATGTAGTATCAACATTGAAATAAATAATAATAAATTAGCTATATTCAATAATTCATCAATTAAGCCTGAATTAATATTAAAAAACAAAATCATTAATAGCAATAAAGAATCAATTAAAAATAAGCATATTTTTAACTTATCTCTTAATAATGGTTATTATTATATTTATCCATACATATTTAAGAAACAAAAAGTCATATCACTTTACATACATAAACTTGATATAGACATAGCAGTAAGTCTGATACAATTGCTTAAAAAGATCTTATTATTTTTCATATATAAACTTAATACTGCTAAAGAAATAAATGAGAAACAAATAATCAAAAAACATGAGTTCTTTTTAGTTCAATTCCAACTTTTTAGAATAATTAGAAATAAAAAAATGATGAGTACTTTTTTAACGATAGCGATACTATCTATAATTATTCCAAGTACGATATTTTATAATTCAAAACCTCCATCTTTACCCGATCAGATTAACATGACATATCAAAAAGCTATAAATAATAACCTGGTATTTAAATATGACGCTGTTTCTTTTCATTGGCTAAAAAAACATCTTCAATTTGCACAGGTTGAAATGGATGCCCCTTATAAACAAGCTTTTGGATATGGTTTAATGGTAGGAAAAAAACAAATAATACATAAGCTAAACTTGCCAAAAAATTATACTAATGAAACTGAAAAAAAAGTGATTCCTGCAATAAAAGATATGCACAACAATCCTTATTATTGGTTTGGATATTGGTGTTTTATCTTAAGAAACGTGTGTTTATCAGGAGAGGTTTTACCAAAAGATTTTTGGGAAGATCAGTTTAATATTTTGAAACAAATACAAAAAGCATTAAAAAAATTAAACGAAAGGCCAGAATATCCAAATAACTATAAATTACTTACAAAAATTGAAACAATAATAAAGCAATTAAAAACTTCACCAGCAGAAAACAGTAAATATAGAACAATTGTTAAAGAAGTCGATATGTTAATTAAACAATATGCTCCAAGTCATATTTAATAATTTGTTAAGATTTTAAAGGAGATAATTATGAATAAAAATAATTCTATAATAGCAATAATATGCACTGTTGTAATTTTACTTAATAGTACTTCAGCTTCCTATTCAAACCAGGAATTAACTTATGAAAATATGGCAAAGGCAGTTTTTGATAGAGTTTTTGCTGCTGCTGATAAAAAAACTAATTGCTTACCATACCTTGAGTGTGTTTCTAACGATACTATTTGGATACATTCGGAAAATGATGGCAAAATTGTTATTACTTCCAAAGTATTAAAATTCTGTTATCAAGGTGTGACAAAAGAAACAGGAGATGCTCGTTTGGCATTTTTAATAGGTCATGAAATGTCACATTTATTTAATAATGATTTTAAGTATGATACTCCTATGTATGACAAAATTTCTTCTAATACTAGGAAGTTCTTAATAAAAGCGCATGAAATAAAAGCAGATGAAGATGGATTATTAAATACAACAATGGCAGGTTATAACTTATGGTCACTTGTTAAAAAAGATAATAATTTTTTCCAGGATTGGATTGATGAAGCAAAAAGCAAAAAAAGCAATCACCCATTTCCAAGTGAACGTAAAAATAGAATTATAAAAAAAATAAATGAGTTAAAAGAAGATATGATTTATTTCAGAATTGGTGTCAGGTTGTTCCAAATTGAAAGATATGAAGAAGCTTTGGAATTTCTTAAAAAATTTAAAGAAAAATTTCAATGCAGAGAAGTGTTTAATAATATCGGTCTAATCTATTACCAGATGGCTATGGAAAAGCTTTATGCAAAAAATAAAAAATCTTTATATCGTTTTAAGCTATCTACATTTTTTGATCCTCATACTCGAGCAGAATTATTAGATGATCATAAAGAAAGGTATAAAGGAGATAAAATAAAACTTGATAAAGAAATAAAAGAGCTTTTTGAAAAAGCTATAAAGAATTTTGAAATAGCATGTAGTAAAGATCCATTTTATGCTCCTTCAAGAATTAATCTTTCATCGTTATATATAATTAAGGAAGAATACAATAAATCAATTAATTATCTTGATGAAGCCTTAAAAATTAATCCAAAAGATCCTCATGCAATGAACAATAAGGCAGTTGCAGAATACCTTAAGAATGAAAATAGTCCAAATGGTGATAGTTTTTTAAAAGCAAAGAATGAACTGGAAAGTATAATTAAAAACCAATTAGATTTTTCTGATGCATATTACAATTTAGGTCGTTTGTTTTATGAAAATAAAAATATAAAAGAAGCAAAAGCAAACTGGAATAAATTTGGAAAACTTGAACCAGAAAGTAACTATTATTCTAAATTAAATAAGCAATTTGTTTTACCAAATTCAAAAAAGAAAGCAAAACCTACTTTAAAACCTTTATCATCAGTTATGCCAGGCCCTTTTAATAATAAAGTTGCTGATAAAATTGATGCTAAACAGCATATTGTCGTTGATCTTGAAGACACATACCAGGTTTTGTCAAATGTGGATATTAAGGTCCTTGTTAAAAGATATGATATTATATTAGTTGAATCTTCTTTGAATAAAAATGAAAAAATATATTCATTTGATTCTTGCAATAGAAAATTCAAAAGCCTTTCAGGGATATCTACTTATGTATTTGATAAATTTGCGCTGGATGTTAAAAAAGGAAAGGTTATTAATGAAATATATTATTAATACAATAATAAGAATTAATCTTTTATCATGGAATTTCATAGATAACGAAAGATATTGTTTTGTCTTCTTTTTTATAATCTTTGTATTCATTCCCCATATATCTCATGGAAATGAGTTATCTGTTCAGATAAAAACAATTCCTGAAATAGAGCCATACCCATTCGAAGTTGAACTTGAAGCAATTATAAATGGCGGGACTGAACCATACTATCTTATGTGGTATCTTGGTGATGGAACAACTTCTTCATTACATAAATTGACCCACTTATATCGAGAAAGAGGAAAATATACATTAAGATTAGCCATATGGGATTCAAAAGATAATCATGCTTATAATTCAAAATCTATACAAATATCAGGAGATTCTATTGATGTTGATAATGCTGTATTTGATGTCTATTCAAATATGAATAATATTCAAGTCATTTTACAAGACAAATTAGATAAACATATTTTTTGGATTGGCACAAATGGAGGGCTTGTAAAGTTAGACGAAATTCGTGGTATAGAACAAGTATATCGAAACGAATATCCATCTTTAGGTATAAATTCTTTAATACAGACAAATGATGGCATTCTGTGGGTTGGTACTATTGGCGGTGGATTATGTCGGTTAGATACAGAAAATAATCAATGGAAGGTATTTAGCGATTATAATAATAATTTTCCCATAGATTGTATTCATTCAATGTTATTATCAAAAAAAGGTAATATTTGGATTAGTCGTGGTTTACATTTTGGTTACTCAAAAGGTTTTATATCTGGTATTATTAAGTTTGATCCAAAAACCTACAAATATGATGTTTTTTTTGAAAAAAAAAATTTAGATCGTTTTAAGTTTTATTTCCAGTCAGTAAATGATGATATTTGGGGCATTCATTGGGGCAAAATAATTCATTGCAATGAAAACACTAATTTATGTAATCAAGTAGATATTAATATAGATAATCTTAAAGATTATGAGTTTAGTATCCAATCAATTTTAAATACAAGCGATGAAAATATATGGGTATATATTACTACGTGGAAAAAGTACAAATGGGCTATTTTAAATGAAAAAACAGAACAATTATCTATTTCTCCAGATTTAAATTACGATTATCAGCATATTACTCATCAACCTTGTATACAATCAAGAGATGGATATATATGGGCATCTCATACCTACGATTTATTACGTTTTGATACGTTGACATATGAAATAGATATATTTAATACAAAAGACAGTAAAACAGGACAAGGGTGCTCAATTAATTATTTAATGCAGTCGTCTGATGATGCGATATGGATCGGAACTATATGTGGAGAAGTTATAAAATTTAATTATTTAGAAAATGAATTTATTAGATATGATATTAACAATTGTCCATTTCAATATAACGATATCAGATCTATTGTACAAGATGAGGATGAAAACATTTGGGCAAATTATGGAACAGGGATAGGACAGTATAATGTAAAAGATAAAAAATGGACTAATATTGATATGGAAGTATTTGGTACGAGAGGTTTTCCAGAACAACTTGTTAAAATACCAGGTTCTTTCAAACAAATATATACAATACATGGTATAGTATGGAGTATTTTTCAAGAGAGCTTTGATGGGGATACTTATATTGCCAGATATAACCTAAAAAATAATTCATGGTCTCGTTTTAAATATTCTATAAATAATGAGCTTCCTCATGGAGTTCAATCCATATGTGGACTTAATAATAATTCAATTTTATTAGGAACATATTCTATAAATTCATTTATTGAATATCTACCTGATGAAGATAAATTTAAAATTATTAATTTGAGTAGAGAATTACCAAGTTCTATTATTAAGCTCATCCAAACTAAAGATGGTAATATTTGGATAGGTACAAGTGAAGGGTTATTAAAGTGTGATTTATCTACAGGTAATTTAGAAGTAATAAATGATAAAATAAAATATATTTCTGAAATTACACAGACAAATGATGGAAAAATATGGATAGGAACTTGGTATAGTCATTTACTTTGCTTTGATCAAGAAATAAATGAATTTGAAGTAATTGGTTGTAATAACTGGGATATTTACTATGGAATTGGAACAATTATTCAGGCTAAGGATGAGTCAATTTGGATTGGAAAAGATATTGGATTATCTCGTTACGATCCAAAGAAAAATGATTGGAAATTTTTTAAATCACAAAATAGCCCCTTACCAAATAATGTAGTTAAGTCATTATTACAAACAAAAAATGGTGATATTTGGGCAGGCACAGAAAATGGTTTATGCAGAATATCATTTCCTGGTACTGGTATATCACCTGGAAAGTTAATTCTTATAGCAGGTGGAGGCGCTTCTAAATCAAACAGTTTATGGCCAGCAACAAAAGAAATAACAACAATGGCATATAAAGTATTTTTTAATAGAGGTTTTAAACACACTGATATTTATTTAGTTTGTCCTGAAAAAGGATTAGACTTTACTGGTGATGGAATAAATGACCACATCGTTGATTGGCCAAGAAATGATGAAGACAGAAATATAAACGTAAATGATATTAATATTGCAATTACTGATTGGGCAGTAAAATCATATAAAAAAGATAAACCCCTTTACATATATATAGTTGATCATGGATACCCAGATGATGGTATAAATGGACCAGCATTTTTATTAGCACCTCAATCCATTTTGTATGCAGATAAACTTGATCAAATGATAGATCAATATGAACTTGAAACAGGTGGAAGTACAATTTTAATTAATGAATCATGTTATTCAGGTCAATTTCTTCAGAAATTAAAAAAACAAGGACGAATTGTTATTACTTCAACTAAAAATGAAATTGCAAATTTTTCCAATCAAGGAACCAATACATTTAGTCATTTTTTTCTAAAAGAACTATATCAAAATAAAAATCTTTTAGAGGCATATACTGAAGCAATATCAAGAATAAGAAAGGAAAAATTTACTTATAACCAGACACCACAGATTGATGATAATGGTGATGGTATATCTGATATATATGATGGTTTTGTTGCTTCAAATATTAAACCAGGTGGTGATTTTGAAGTAGCAGCACCATGGCCAGAAATTATTTCTATTACCTATTTTCAGATTTCTGATAGTAAAATATCATTTACTGTAACAACTAATTGTTCAATGAAAGGTGTTTGGGCAACAATAATTCCACCAGGATACGAGCCTGATAAGAGTCAGGGGTATTTAGATATTGAACTTGATGCATTTCCTCTGCATGACAATAATAAAGACTTAATATACAATGGTTATTATAATAATTTCACTATGCATGGAGAATATGTTTTTACTTTTTATGCAAGAGATACATTACATAATACTGCTGTTTCAAAACCAATAGAAATTTATTATGGACTTGATAAATTTGGTGGCATTACAGGACAACTAAATTTCTATATAGATGACTATTTGGTTACAGCACCAAAATCAAAAATCTCAATATCTATACCTGAAAAAAATATTGCAACAATAGCATCTGAAGACGGTTTTTTTGACTTATATGGATTACCAGAAGGCAAATACACATTACAGGTGAATATGCCTATATTTAAAAATGTTGAGATTTCTGACGTATACATCAAAGCTGGCAAAATCAAAAATATTCCTAAAATTCCTGTGAAATTGATATTTTCTGAAGAATTGACTTCATTTGATGCAAACAACGATAATAGAATAGATTTAAATGATGCTATAAGGATTATGCAAGTTCTTTCAGGTATAAATAATAATCATTAATCTATTTAAATTATTAATTAATCTTAATATTTATTTAATTTAAAAAATGAAATGGAGAGATATTAATTATGAAATTACTTTTATTTAAAACTAAAATATTATTATTTTTTATCATTATTGTATTATATACACTCAATAGTTTATCAGCGGCTTTGTTGAATAGAAATTCAAACGAAAATACTACACCATGTGGAACTTTTACAGCCTCATTTTTGAAGGAAATTAGCTATGGGGAATATAACTTTAAAAATATAACTCAAATAACTTTTAATAAAGATGGAAGCAAAGCCTATGTTTTAGATAGCTCCATAGGAGTAATTGTTGTTTTTGATTTAACGACAGATCATCCCAAAAAGATCAAACAAATTGATATTGATAATTATCTTGATATACTTTTATATAACAATAATAGGGATGAGTATTATCTTGTAAGTTCTGAAAGCAAGATATATAAATTTGATAGCATAACATATACTATTGAATTATTATATGATTTCTCTAATAAAAAAACTTTTTTGACAAATATGATAATTTCAGAATGTGGTAATTATTTGTACATTTGTTCAAGATATCGTGCAAATTGTGATTGGGATGATGAATTTATTATGAATTGCTGGATTTGCAAACCTGATGAAGAAAAAAAGGAAACTGATTATGATGTTTCGATTATTGATATTGAAAAGAAAGAAATAATTCATCAAATACCTTTTGGTAATAAAATTTATGAACAGCCTGCAGAAATGATTTATGCCAATAATAAATTATATGTCGTTGGAAATTATACAAAAGTTATTTATTGTATTGATTTGATAAAATACAAAACAATAAAAGAAATTAAAATAACAAATAATTGTTCAAGTTTTATTAACATAATTGCTAGTTATGATAAGAAAAAGTTAATTGTAATCTATAATTCATATTCAGGTGCAAAATTCGGAATTATTGATACAACTACAAATGAATATATAGAATATGATAGTGCTGTATCAAAATACGCAGATCCAAGTAACATGGCAATTATAAAAAACACATTGTTTATTATTGGTAATAATAAGCTCTATATTTTAAATACAGATATAAACGAGCAGGTAAACGCTATTGACTTAGAAACATTTGGACAACCTAACGTGCTTTCAGTTTCACCTTCTAATGATGAATTATTCATAAGTAGTAGATATTATCATGATGATATCTATAATCCAGTAGAAGATAGTTTTTTATATATTTATAAAGTTAAAAAATACCCAAGTCCCAATCCACCAATTATTATTTCACAAACACCTACTAATACAAAAAGTCCAACCTGGAACTGGAGTACAGGTGGAAATGGTAATGGCTATTTTAGATATAAAATTGATAATAATTCATTTACAGAACCAGATGACCTAACATCTTATACTCCACCTGAGTTATTGTCAGAAGGATTTCATACCTTTTATGTGCAGGAACAAAACGCTTTTAATTGCTGGTCTGAAAGTGCGAGTTTAACAATTGAAATCGATACTGGAGAACCATGTTCAAAAGTTATTTCTCCTGAGATTGTTCGGGCGGAATCTCGTTCTTTTACAATAGACTACTTATATGGTGATATTTATCGTGATCAAAAAGATTGTTTTTCTATGCCATCTGGAAGTGGTGTACAAGAAATACAACTATGGGCCAAAATACCTGGAAATGATCATTATGAATTTATTGATAGTGATATAAACCAAAATATAGATGGATACTTTCAATATACTGTTACTGATGAAGGAGCATACTATTTCTATTCTATTGCAATAGATAAAGCTGGTAATAAACAAAGTATTGAAGATGGCCATTATGATTCAAGAACTATCTATGTCAATGATTTTTCAGGTTATGCAATTCTTGCGGTTGGAGCAATAGATGACAAAGAAGGTCTTGAACCACATACATTAACTGTAAATAAAATATACCAGCAATTGGTTCGTAGGAACTTTACTTTGGAAGACAAAATCTCTAATTATTGGGATGACCCACTTGATTTAATTAAATATTATAATCCTTATCCAAAACCACAAATTGGAGAAGATGAATATAGTACACCTGATCGCCCAATGATTTATAAAAAAGCTTTGAAATTTGCAATTACTGAATGGACCATTAACAAAATGAAAGTGTTGCCTGGACCATTGTATCTTATATTGCTCGGTCATGGAGCAGATGAAATGTTTTACCTTGATAACACGTTTACACTTCCCGACGAAAAGGATAAATATGTAACATAATCAGATTTAAAAGAGTGGTTGGAACTCATTCAACAAAGAATGTATGATAATAAAATCCCTTCTCAAAATATTATTATCTTTTTAGGATCATGCCATTCTGGAAGCTTTATTGATGATTTATCTGGTGAAAATATTGTTATTATTACCAGCTCTTCAGCAAATGAATCTTCATACAGAGGGCCTAAAGAAGCCAACCAAATAAATGATGGAGATTTCTTCATGACAAATATATTTAATGGATTAGGAAATGGAATGACACTTTTTGATAGTTTTAATAGGGCTGTTTCAAAAACATTCTTATTAACAGATAGTGGGCAAATAAATAGAAACTCTGAGTATCAAGATACAATATTACAACATCCTTTATTAGAGGATAATAGTGATGGTGTAGGTAGCAA
>Ga0272440_1001011_pt1 | contig 23501 bp, 19 predicted proteins | sample SSMMMBAug17_FD_192440 | JGI IMG/M metagenome (GOLD analysis project Ga0272440, IMG submission 192440) | Marine sediment archaeal communities from Little Sippewissett salt marsh, Falmouth, MA, United States - SSM-MMB-Aug17 | ecosystem: Environmental > Aquatic > Marine > Wetlands > Sediment ...
TTATTCATCTTCTTCAGTGTAATCATGGTTCAAAAAACGAAAATGAACACTTATTAAATGGGGAACTTATCCTCAGAGCTTTCCTAAGTAACCCCTACACTTTCTAGAAAATCATATAAACGTTCGCGGGCATCATCACTCATCGATACAAACTTCAGTCCTATTTTTACCTGTTCTTTCGTTTGGTTAATATTCATTACCTGACAAGAAATAGTGATGGTATTTTCAAAACCAGGTAGTTGAAGTGATATTGCATGTTCATGTTCTTTTGAAGGCAGTTCATGCTTTTTATAAAAGGCAGCGCTTTCTGCTGAAAACTGACACCCTTCTTTACTTATATCTGTCACATGTCCTGCAACTGTTTCATCGGTTGTCAGTTCAAGGTTCACAGGTAGAAGACAGATGACTCGCTCATAATTTCGTAACTGATATATTTCAATATCTTTAGGATAAGTGAGAAATAGCAGTTTTGATGGTTTATATAGAGCGCGTGAAATGGTTGATGAAAAACCATATGCAATTCCTTGATACACAAATCGTATAATTGTTTCTGTTCCTTTTGAATAAATACGAGATGAATTTGGAATTGATTTTGCGGGCGGCATGCTGACAATAATAAATGAATGATGTGTCATGCCGACAAATTCGCTTTTCAGGCGGTATCTAACTGTCTCAAATGCGAGTTGCATAGGTGTGCCGATATCAATATTCAAAATATTCGTTTTTGACATAAGAAGTTCCTTTCTTTTGAATTAGTAAGTTTGATCAGATTATATTGTTGTAAAGTAGTATCATTTGTAGATATAGCGGTATTAAGCATGTAGGCTTTTGCTTATTCAATACTTTAAGTTTTTTTATAATAAAAAGGACATGCTGATTTAATACATTCTTTGTTTTGATCCATTTGCTCACAGATGACATCGTCATTTGCAGGAAGTGAGATATCGATATATTGGTCAGAAATTTCTGAGGCTTTTTTTAATGAAATCCAGCACTCCCTTTGACAACATCGTGCAGCTTTCACTTTTGCAATTTCTCCAGAAATTTCAGATACAATTTTGATAAGCATCTGTCTTTGCCTGGGTTTAAGTGGATTGCTGTCAAGTATAACCCCAAAGCCAATACCTGCGCCCAAAAAAGAGCCGCATCCTCCCCAAAAACCGCAACTACCTCCAGGTACGGCTGTGGCTCTGTCTATCGCAGTTAATATACTATCATTGGAGATATGGCCACCTAAATTTTTATATACCGCCGGAATAACGCCAGCAACAGCATAATGATGCTCAGGACCATGTAAATTGAATGAAGGGTGTGCTCTCAACGCTTTAAAAGCGCCAATGAGATCTTTGATTTTTGTTTGGGTCAAAAATTGTTTTGTAAACATTAATGCGTCTGCAGCATGACAGGAATCGCAAACAAAATGATTATTCTGACAAACCGCATTTGCTGAAAACTCTTTTCCGCAAAATGAACAGGTTTTAATTTCATTCACTTTCAAATATATAAGTGATTCTTTACATATCATGCAGTTTGAAAATTTTTTTATTTGATTTTTATGGAGAGATGCTTGGCAAATATTGGTTTCACTTTTTTTCGATAATTCTATTTGATTCATTTTTTTCCTCATTTGATACGTACAATTCTAAAAAATGATGAACGCAATTTGGATTGTCCATAATATATCAAAGGCAATCAATCGGACAGATCAAAAAACTGTCCGATGGGTATTTTATTATCTTTGCGAAATGGGGACATAGTCTCGCTTATCTGGGCCAATATAGACTTGTCGGGGTCGTGCGATTTTCCATTTGGGATCATCATGTCCCTCTTTCCACTGAGCAATCCAGCCAGGAAGGCGACCAATAGCAAATAACAATGTATGCATATTTTTGGGGATTCCAATTAAATAAAGCACCAATGAACTATAAAAGTAATGATTGGGTAGACAGTTTTGCCCCAAAAGTTCTTCATCCATCATAACCTTTTGTTCCAATTCCAGGGCGAGGTCTATTAAAGGATCGGATACATTCATGTTTTTTAGCAGTTTTTCAAAAACATCTTTCATCACAACCGATCGGGGGTCAAGTGTTTCATAAATGTGATGACCAAAGCCATCTAATTCGAATGGGTCATGCACATTTTTGTGTCGTTGAATAAAGCTGTCAATATTTCCATTTTCCTGTTTCATGAGTTCTAGCATTTCAAAAGCAGCCTGAATGCCACCACCATGTAAACGCCCCCACAAGGCAGAAATTCCAGCAGAAATTGCTGCATACAGATTCACCCGACCACTTCCAACCATTCGAACAGCGGCTGTAGAACAGTTTTGTTCGTGGTCTGCATGGACAATAAGAAATTTGCTTAATGCAGATACTTTGGTTTTGTCAATTTCATAAGGTTTTACTGGTGAGTGAAACAGCATATTTAAGAAATTTTGACAATAACTTAATTCTCTTTTTGGGTAGACAACTTTATGTCCTCTGGAAATCTTATAAGACATGGCGGTGAGTGTTCGTACTTTAGATATGAGTCGGGTAACAATGAGATTGATTCGTTCTTCATCTGATGATGTTCTCAGGGCGGGATAAAAGCTCTGAAGTGCATTTACCATGGAGGATAGAATGCCCATGGGATGCGAATATCGTGGAAAATTTTGATAAAATGTCTGCATGTCTTCATGGACCATAGAATGTTCATTCAGTAAACTTGAAAAATCCTCTATCTCCTGTTTTGTTGGCAGAATTCCATTGACTAAAAGATAAACAGTTTCTCGAAAAGATGAGTATTTTGCGAGTTCTTCGATGGGGATTCCGCGATAGCGCATCGTCCCTTTTTTACCATCAATATACGTAATACTACTCATACAACTACCAGTGTTTCTAAATCCCGGATCCATTGTAATATAGCCAGTTTTTTGCCTAAGTGTAGAAATATCAATTCCACGTTCGCCTTCGCTGCCATAAATAACAGGAAGTTCTATTGTTTCATTATCTATGATTAATTTGACTGTTTCTTCCATAATATATTCCTTATTCAACAGATAAAAAGTTTGCCTAAAAAAAATGATAATCAATATCTGTCTTTTTTTTTGTTCAACTAAAAAAAATTCGGATAATAACGTTGATGCACAAGAATAATCATAGGCTGAAATCTTTATACATCAAATAATAGAAGTATCATAACATACCATAAGTTATTTTTCAAATATTATCTCACTGATTCGCTCGCCAAATGGATATTGGATTGAGACGCTTTGTTTATCGAATTTTGTGAGAAGATCTGTCCATCTTGTCATTTAATTTCTAATAATCTTCTAAAATATTACTTGACATACCTTCTTTGATTCTATAGTTTTTTCAAACAATATACCAGACAACATCTGACTGATGACGTACTTCACATGTTACGATTGAAAATCCAAGATAATCAACCGCCCCAAAAAACATAAACGTGATTTATCAACAATTTACGTTTCACACTGTTTTCAATTTTCCAGAGTAAATAGGTAAAACCATTTATGAAAAAGATACAACCCATTGGAAATAAAATAAAATCCTTGTTATTCATGGAAGTTTCCTGGCAAATGTGGAAAACAAACAAAACATATCTACCTAAAAAAACGATGATGACTATATTCAATCGGTTGTGCACGGCTAAAGGGATTTCTTGCAACAACATGGATAAGGAGCGGGTGATCAATAATAGTAAGTGTTATCGGGTTGATACCGGCGATAAAGTTTATTTCGCACGTTCCTTTTTTATGGCGTATTTCCTGGCTAAACGCCTTTATCTGACATTGCGTAAGGCAAAAATGAAATCGCTTTACAAGTTGTTAAATACCCGGTACTACGATAACGAAACGCTATATTTTTTATCCATTTTGGACCAGGATACCCATTGTATCCATGCGCCATTACAAACGATATTGAAGAATGAATATATCGAAAATGTAACTGAAAATGCCCTTCATATTTTCTGCACCACATCCCAATTTAAGCAAGGTTTTCAAGCCCAGCATACTGAAAGCGCTTTAAGTTTTAATCATTTCAATTTAACGCAACACCTTGATTTTTCGCTTGAAGTGAAGAACAATACATTTCATCAGAATGATAGCAATCACGCAAAATCATTTTTCGATGAAGGGCTTCAGCTTTTGAAGGAAAACAGAGATTTTGAAGCATTAGAACCATTTTTTGCGGCAAAGGCCCTTGATCCAAATTGTATCAAAGCTGCCAATAATCTCGCCATTGTATTCAAAAATTTGGGGTGCATCTCTATTGCCAGACAAATGGTGCAACGGGTGTTGACAGAAGAACCGGAAAACTATCGTGCAAAGCAACACCTTAAATATCTGGATATGATAGACAATCAGACGAAACAATTAACAGATGGCAACATTACATAATTCGCAAATAAGGGGGACCCATGATCTTTAATATGTTTCATTTTCACCCATTGCAAAATAAAGAGGTTCAACCATGGATGAAAACCTACAAAGAATATGGTATTCCGGAAACCTGTTATCCTTATCCTGATTTACCAGTAAATCATTTGCTAGAAAAGGCCTCAGAAAATTATTCTCGCAATGGGCTGATACAATTCAATAAAATGATTTCATATGCCAGCGTAAACGATCATGCCAATCGCATGGCGAATTATTTTTTGTCAATGGAATTGCAAAAAGGAGATCGCATCGCAACAATTCTTCCCACATCTGTTCAATTTGTTATTGCTGATTATGCCATTGCCAAAGCAGGACTCGTTCATATTCCCTGCAATCGTTTGGAATCTCAAGATAATCTCATTCATAAGTTTGAAGAGGGCAGTCCACTGATTCTGATTTGTACAGAAGATCTTTTGCAAGTTGCGATCAATTTATCTCATCACACCTCAGTTCAAGCCATTGTCATAACCAATCTTTACGATTATTCTAGCAACCCGCCATCAGAAATCACGACGCCTTCAAACAATTTTATAAAATGGAGCGATATTATCAAACAATATTCGTCCAATTTACCAAATATTGAAATTAATGTTGATAGCGAACTGGAAACATTGCTTTTTACAGGGGGAACCACTGGACTCCCCAAAGGGTGCATGTTAACGCATCGAAATATATATGCCAATTGTATTCAAAGCTTGGCTGCACTAGGCAATTTAACTCAAATTTTTGATGGTGCAATTACAGTTTTATTGGCCTTACCTTTTTCCCATTCTTATGGTCATATTGCCATGCATACTTGTACGCTCGCGGGCTATAATCAAATTCTTATACCAGATCCGAGAGATACGAAGGCCATGGTAGAGATGATACAAATCTTCAAACCATTACTTCAAATCGGTGTTCCAACCCAATATATGAATCTTGTCAAATCTGAATTATCAGAAATGGGCATGATTTGCCTGTCAGGCTCAGCGCCTTTACCATCTAATACACAGGAAACATTTGAACAGATTACTGGCGGCATGATTATGGATGCATATGGCTTATCAGAAATGTCACCAGGTACTCATTTAAATCCCAATGCGATCCTTCGATTGATCGGTGGAAAGTTTCAGGCGCAATTGGGACAAATGTTTATTGGATATGAATCCACTATATGGATACTCAATAAAGCGCTTCGTCTATTTGATACAAAACAAATTGGATATATGGGTAACAAATTAATTGTGCTTTTATTAAATTGGCACAAAAAGAAAAAGTCGAAAAACAAGTCATCAATTGGCATCCCATTTCCAGATACGATCATCAAAGTGATCGATATTGAAACATCAACCCCTTTAACATGGGATGAATTAAAATCAGGCAAACGTGGTGAAATGTGCATAAAAGGTCCGCAACGCATGATTGGTTACTGGCCCATCCTGGGAAGTGGACTTGACAGAGAAGGCTATATACACACTGGCGATATTGTGGAAATGGATGAAAATGGTTTTTTTTCTATTGTCGATCGTTCCAAGGACATGATTGTCGTATCTGGCTATAAAGTATACTCACAAGAAATTGATGATATTCTCCATGACCATCCTGCAATTGAAAGGGCTGCAACTATCGGTATACCAGATCCTTCAAGACAAGGGAGTGAGGTTGTGGTTGTATATATTAAATGCCATCCTTCTGACACGGCCCCATGTTCACAAGCAGATATTCACGAATATTTAAAATCTCGCGTTGCAAAATACGCGATACCAAAAATCATCAAATTTGTTGATGAGATTCCCCTCACTGAAGTACAGAAGGTGGATAAAAAATTTCTCAGACAGCAATATCACAAACAATGAAACGCATGATTTATTTTTTGGGTGTTTTAATACTGAGATATTGAAGTGTTTTATATGCAATTTTTTTAAAGGCCGGAGCAGCAACCTGCCCGCCATAATATCCATTGGCCGGTTCATCCACGACAATTAGTATGGCGATTTTGGGCTGATTTTCCGGAACAAAGCCTAAAAAGGATGCAATACACAAATTTTGTGCATACGTGCCATCAGACTTGAGTTTTCTTGAAGTACCTGTTTTTCCACAGACCTGATAATTCTCTAATGCCGCTTTGAAACCTGTACCTTTGGGGTCAACCACAGATGCCATTATTTTTCGCATTTGTCTTGAAGTCTTTTTGGAAATGACCCGACGAATCTCATTTTTTTCCTGCCGATGGATGACTGTTCCATCAGCACTTAATACTTTTTTTACGAGATAAGGTTTTATCAGTATCCCGCCATTGGCAATCACGCTGACAGCAGTCAATAACTGTATTCCCGAAACTGATACACCATGACCAAAACAGATCGCACCTTGATCAAGAGGGGTCCACATGTGATATTTCATCAGGCTCCCTGTCGCTTCAGCAGGACAATCAATATCTGTTTTACTTCCAAAACCAAATGATTTTAACATGTTGTAAAGGTATTTTGCCCCCAGTTTTTCACCAATTTTTACGATGCCGATGTTGCTTGAGTGCTTTATGATTTGTTGAACTGAAAGCCAGTCAAATGGGTGAGAATCATGGATGGTATTTCGACCGATATTGTATGCACCATTTTCACAATAAAAAATACTGTTTGGATCATACAAACCAGATTCCAATGCAGATGCAGCAATAAACACTTTCATGGTAGAACCGGGTTCGAAAGTATCGGTAACAGCTTTATTTCGCCATTGCGAAGGCTTGTATAAACTAAAAACATTCGGATTAAATGTCGGATAATGGGCCATTGAAAGAACTTCACCGGTATTCGGGTTCATAACAATTGCGTAAGCACCTTTGGCTTTATACTCATCCACAGTTTGCTTTAGAATTGTCTCACTAAAATATTGTATTTTTTGATCAATGGTTAATACAATATGTCGGCCTACATTTTGATAGTCGGTCTCATTTAATGGCATGAAACCGCGACCAAAGGCATCTCTTTTGATTTTAGTCACAAATTGCTTGCCAGCTAAAGTGCTGTTGTAATAATACTCCAATCCTTCCAACCCATTGCCATCAATTCCAGTAAAACCAATCACCTGTGATGCCAATGTTTTATTTGGATATGCACGCCCTTGCTCAGGCACAACATGAATACCAATAATTTTTAGTTTTCTGATTGCATTTGCCTGAGCGGGATCAATTAATCGTTTTATCCAAACAAACTGACGTTCCCCGGAAAGCAAATGGTTGAGTTTTTTTTTCGATATTTTTAAAATCCGAGGAATTTTTTGAATAGCGTCTTTTTTGTTTGTGATTTGTGTTGGATGGGCAAATACAGAATAGCTGTCGATGGTAACTGCCATTTCATGTTTATAACGATCATATATAATTCCGCGCTTTGCTGGAGACCGATGGTATTTGATATATTGTTTTGAAGCTTCCTGAGATAGCCAGTCTTTTTTATAAATCTGAATAAAAAAGGCGCGAGAAAAAATAATGACAAAACACAATCCAAAAATCAAAGTAATCCATCGCATGCGAAGTTTCATTTGGTTAAAATGAATGTGATTGCCTGTATAGCTTGCAGAATAATGATTGGCATGATCAAACATGCAAGTAATTAGATCATTTTGTGAAAAATTTGCATCATTGCTTTTAGAATTGTCCAAACCAGCGTTTTCTTTCTTCCATACATTTGATCATTTAAGATATTTTGAAATCAATTGATCTACAATGCCATCAGCTTTGAGTTCATCAAACGCCTTCTGAAGCGGTACGACAACTGAGTCTGGGGTTCGTTTATTAAAAGCATAATACAAATACTGCTTCTTGGTTAAATTGTAGACAATTTCAAAATCATCCGGATTGAAATTATTTTTTTTTAATGCCCATTGTCCGGCAATTCTGCCATAGGCCCATAATGAACAGCGATCTGCCTGTAATTTTTTTACGATTGATATTGGATTTGAATTTCGGTCTACATTATCAAACGAATATCCTAAACTGACAATTGTTTGCTCTGCAACATCTTCACGAATGGCACAAATGCGGTATTTTTTTATATCCTCAACAGCGTTTATTGTGTACTTTTTAGATTTTCTTGCAAAAAGAACAGAACCGGTGCCTATTACTGGTCCAACCCATCTGAATCCATGTTTCTCAACCCTTTCTGGCGTTTTTGTCATGGTATATAAGCACACATTACTTTTTCTTTGAACATCATTATAGCCCCTTGCCCAGGGAACAACGCTAATATCATTTGCTGTTTTATTGACATTTACTTTTTCGAACATTTTCAACAAAATTTCTGTTGCAAAACCTGTAACTTTCCCTTTTTCCTTATAATTGTAAGGCGGATATTGCTCAGTGTAATACGAAATATCATTGGGTGTCATTTCTGCATAAAGTGAAGGTATCATCAAAAAAGACATTATCATCAATAATTTTTTCATCATAACTTTGTTTGAACCTTTGGCGAAACAATGACAAATTTAAGCCAGGGCGCTTTTTCAAATTCAAGCCTTTGGTGGACTTATCAATGCTTCGCCATCGACGAGCTCTTTATTATCCTGATTTGTACACGTGGTTTTCAATTTGACGCGATTCTTTTCTAAGTTAATATCTATTACTTCAACACGTGCAGTAATTGTATCTCCAATTTTGGCCGGTCCCTTGAAAGCAAGTTCTTGCTTGATATAAATGGTTCCAGGACCCGGAAGTTTCATGCCAATCACTGCTGATATAAACCCTGCCAAAAGCATGCCATGTGCAATTCTTCCTTTGAAAAAAGTGTCTTTGGCATAGTCTTCATTGATGTGGGCTGGATTCAAATCGCCAGTAATACCGGCAAATGTATAAATGTCTGACTCTGAAATTGTTTTTGAAAATTCATCAAAGTCTCCGATTTGCATTTGATTTATGGTTTTTCCTTTCATACGTTTCTCCTAAAAAAAAATAAATCGTTACTAAAACCACAAACGACAACTATATGAATCTTCTTCCAGACATTTGTTTTCTTCCTGAAGCATTAACAACATGGTCGCGTTTTGAATGGCAAGTCCGCCATGATTGGCCAATGCTTGTAACATTAGAATCATCTGCTGGGGAAAGTTTCGTTGTGTAGCGCTGAAAAGATTCATCATGCCGATAATCTCTTTTTTTGATTGAATGGGAACCATAATCATGGATGAGATTCCTTCTTTGATCATGTCATCCGGATATTGAACCCGATTATCCTTTGTTAAATCACTAACAATAATGGTTTCACCTTTGATGCATTGCTCTAAGATTTTTGCAGAGACGGGCCCTTTATTGAGAAAAGCTTCACTGAGTCCATAACTAGCCACACGTTCCAGAATATTTTTTTCTTTATTGTGAAGCCGAATCAGCGCTCCTTTTAAGTTATATGCTTCACAAACTTCAGATGTCAGGATATGTAAAATGGAATTGATATCTAAAGTTGAATTCATACTTGTTGATAAATCCAGAAAAAGCCTTGTATTGGTTTCTATTCGTTCATGTAATCGCATATCATTGATAGCCATCGCCGCTTCATCAGCAAGTGCCTTGATAAATTCTATTTCATCATCACTAAATACGCGCTGCTTATCAGAAAATACAGCAAGAATGCCAATAAATTCATTTTTAAATGTGATCGGAACAATCAAGACAGAGGCAATCCCCTCTTGTTTTTTAAGTTCATGATTGTCTAAACGCGGGTCATTGATGGCATCCTTACTAAAAAGATATCCTTCTTTTTCAAGAACTGGAAGAAGTTTACCAGGTCGAGTTCGTCCATTTTTTTGATAGTTTTCAGAAAGCCCTTTTGCCACAACCGGCACCATTTGGTTAAGATCATCATCCTTTAAATACAGGCTGGCAGCTTTAACTGACATCAGTTCAACCGCATGATCTAAAATCAAATTGAGTAATTCATCATGGCTGTCGACTGTTCCAAACGCTCGACTGACTTTACAAATTGCCTGGAAAAAATTTTTTGTCATTTTTATCCATCCCTTTCTTTTAACCACGAAGCGATTCGTGGTGCAAATGCTTTTTGAAATTTTGAACTGACATATATCCCAATGTGACCGGTTGCCAGGCAAACATCCTCAGTATCCGAACTACCGACATGTTTGGTCAACTGATTGGCAGCTTCCGGTGGAACAAGATGATCAAATTTACCGAAAAAATTTATCAATGGCATGGTAATATTTTTTAATATGACTGATTTTCCATCTAATTTCAACTCATTTTTAATCAGCAAATTTTTTTGATAGCAATCTGTAACAAACTGGCGAAAGGTTTCAAAAGGGATATCCGGACTATCGAATATCCATTTTTCCATGCGTACAAAATTTTCTACAAATGCTTTTTTATCCATGTTTTCAAAAAAACTTACATACTTATCTAACATTAACCGTGCTGGATTGAGCAAAAGAAAACCAAAATTCATAAAATCTGCTGGCATATTACCATAACACTCTGCTATTTTTACCATATCTAATTGTTTCATCCAGATATGAAGTAATCCTTTATCAGTATCAAAGTTTGTTGGGGTGACTGTGGTAACCAATGCATTAATTTTTTCAGGATGCAAAGCCGAATACATTACACTAAAAGCCCCTCCCATGCAAATCCCCATCAGGTTGATTTTAGGCACATTGTGCTTATTACGAATAAAATCAACGATATTATCAATATACCCATTGACATGATCATTAATTGTAATAAACCTGTCTTTTCGAGTGGGATAGCCCCAATCCACCATATATACTTCCAGCCCTTTTTCTAAAAAAGTTTGAACGACACTTCGTCCAGGCTGCAGATCCAGCATTGTTTCACGATTGATCAGTGCATAAACAACCAATAGCGGGTAATTATATTTGATTGTTTCAGGTCGATAATATTTCAACTTTACCCTGTCTTCTTTATATACAGTCTCATAGGGTGTTTTGGCAAGATCAACATCAAGATTATCAGTTAAAACTTCAGATGCTTTTTGAACACGTACTTTTGTAAGTTCTGTGTTTTCAGCAACTTTCTTTAATATAAGATCGACATCTATTTTAGTTTTTTTCACGATTGACCTCCCTGACATTCGTTTTTTCGTAATTAAAAAAGTCGAATGGCGATCAGTTTGATGTTAATGACCTTACTGTTTTTGATAATGATTTTACTGTTTGCTTTAGATCATAAATATCTTTATAGAGTTCATCCATTTCTTTATTGGTTGGAACAGGTACTTGTTGAAGCATATCTATGAGAACATCATCTTTTGCTTTTTTAAACTGAACGTATGTCTGAATAGCCTGATCAAATACCTCGGTATATTCCTTAGATTTCAGTAAAGACATGAAATGACCTTCCAAAATGCGAATCCATCGATTGTAGTGATCCTTGAAATTATTTGAAAATTCTCCCTCAGTCAGTTTTTCTTCAACTTCCTTTTGGTAAACCTGAATTGATTTTTCAAAAGGAACATATAGCATGAACATGAATTCTGACATGGCTTCATTAAACATATTGTATTTATCAATGGCAATATTAATACGTTCCTGATAAAATCGAAACAACCCGATTGTTGGAATTTGAAAAAATTGTTGAAATTCTTTTTCATAAATATTCTTCCAGGTTGTAAAGATTTCTTTATCCATATCATCAAAATTGTAGGCTTTTGTCTCTTTTCCAATTCGAACACATCGTTCAATCCATTTCTTTTGCATCTCCATTACTGACTCAGTTATCTGTTTAAAAATTTCAATTGTTGTTGATGATATGGCATCTGATTTTTTCAAGGTTGCGTCAATACTATCAGACTCAAAAAGGTTTGACAAAATCAGTTGTAGCATATTCATGGAAGATGTAAAATATTGATCGGTTTTTTTTGAACCTGTAAATGACGTATCAGTTTGAAAGAAATTCATATCTCCTTGCTGAGAGTCAGTCATTTTTTTCCATAGATTCATTGCAGACTGCATCCATTCTTGCATGTTGAATGCTTGTTCTTGATCGGATTGTGTCATTTTTGCTCCTGAAAATATGTTGATGGATATTTTTTATCCATCATGATTATAAAATCATACTCAAGCAACAAGGTTATTTCTTTTGATAGAGTAATGTGCTGCCAAATCGAACAGGTAAAAAGATTTCAGACTCGTTATGTGCGTTTTCCATTGCACCAAGTATAAGATAGCCTTTGGGAATCAGCATGCGATGAAACTGTTGAATAATTCTTGTTTTCATGTGTGTATCAAAATATATGAGTACGTTGCGACAGAAAATCATATCAAAGGTGCCCATGCGAGAAAGGGATTCAATAAAATTGAGCTGATAAAAGGTGACCATATTTCGAATTTGTTTTTCGAGCTGCCAGTGTTTTTCAACTTTTTTAAAATATTTACGTTTGCGATCTGGGCTCAGGCCGCGATTAACTTCAGCTTCATAATATTCTGCACTTTTCGCTTTGTTTAGTGCTCGCGTGGAAATATCTGATGCGGCAATAACAAAGCTATCTAATGTAATCCCTTCAAATTTATTACGTTCTACAAATTCGTAAATTAACATGGCGATGGAATAGGCTTCCTGGCCAGTAGAAGAACCTGCGCTCCAGATACGAATTTTTTTTCCTTTTTGTTGATGGATTTCTTTTTTAAACTGTTCGAGAATATGTTTTTCAAACGTTTCAAAAGGATGACGATCACGAAAAAATGAAGTTTCATTGGTGGTCATTGCAAGAATAATATCTTCACGCAGCTTTTGTGATGCACTTCGCATGAGCTGAGCGGACAACTCGGAAAAACTCTTGATTTGATAGGATTTCAAGAGCGGCTCAAGGCGCTGATGAATGAGATATTTTTTGTCTTCCTTTAATGCAATACCACAATTCTTTTTTATATATTGTCTTAAAAAATCAAAGTCTTGTTTCGTTAAGTTCATTGTTTCTTGTTCAAACTCTCTTTAAAGCATTCGCAATACATTCAGGTATTTTATCCAGTGGTTGAACATCATCAACAAGCCCGGCTCGAACCGCACTTCCTGGCATTCCCCAAACAACACTGCTTGCTTCATCTTGAGCAATGACATACATATCACGTTGTTTTAAATAGGATAACCCATCTGTGCCATCTGTCCCCATACCTGTTAAAATAACAGCAATCACATCTCTCCCCAATACACGTGATGCCGATTGAAATAAAATATCCACTGATGGACGACATCCATGTACGGGTGGATCTTCATTGATTTGAATAATGAATTCCCCACTTTTTTTTGTCAACAGCATATGTTTGCCGCCAGGCGCAATGTATACATGTTCTTTTTCAATGGATTGTTTATCAAATGCCTCAACGACTTGAAATCGGCATTTGGCATTAAGGCTTTCAGCAAGCGATTCTGTAAACTTTGGCGGCATGTGCTGAACGATCATTATTGGAATCATGGTGCGTTGGCAAAGATCGGGTATAAGTGACATCAACGCCCTGGGACCACCTGTTGAAACGCCAATTAGAATTGCTTTGCATTTTGTTTGTGTGATCAGTGAAACAGGTTCTTTCGGTTCTTTTTTTTCAGGTGTTGATTCTTCATGTCGTGTCACAACTGGCTGACTTTGCTTATTCTGTGATGCAATTCTTCGGGACGTAAAATATCTGATTTTTGCCAACAATTGACGACGAAGGGTTGAATAGTTCTTTTGTTGATCATTGCCTTCAGGTTTGGTGATAAAATCAAATGCACCGGATTCAAGTGCTTTTATGGTAATGTCTGCACCCTTTTTGGTAAATGCGCTCAGCATGATGACACCAATTGGTGCGATATTGACATTGGCAGCATTGATTTCTTGAACAGCACCCAGGGTTTGAATACCATTCATTTCAGGCATTTCAATATCTAATGTGACCAGATCGGGACGTTGCTTTTTTATAAATTCAATCGCTTTGACACCATTTCTGACAGAACCGACAACTTTAATGTCATCCTCGCCATCCAGACACTTTTGAACGATCTTTCGAAAAATCAAAGAATCGTCAACGATTAATATGGTTGTTAAATTTTTCATATATTGCGTAATATAATTAAAAATGACTTATACCATTTAAATTAAATAATTAATAAATTGCGAATAGAAAAAGATCAATAGTTTTTTTATTTTTTTTATTATAATGAAAGCAAAATGGGCAAGAAAATTATGTTCGATGATCAATTATTTCTGTTAGAAACTGTCGTTATGCGCATATTTTGATCCAATAAATGTCTTACTGGCCGACAATATCCAATCGACTGATTCCGCCTGCAATTTTTGAGACTTTTACATGTATTGGGATACGCTCTTTCAGGCTTTCAATATGAGAAATGATGCCAATCATTTTGCCAGTATGGTTTAAACGTTCTATTGCATTTAGTGCTGTTTCCAGTGTTTCATCATCAAGCGCACCAAAGCCTTCATCTAAGAATAAGGACTCAAGACGAATGTTGTTGCCAGCAAGATCGGATAATCCCAAAGCCAATGAAAGACTCACCAAAAAGCTCTCACCACCAGATAATGTTCCGGTTGGTCGCAATGCATTGGCCTGATAAGTATCTAAAATATTCAATGACAATGATTGCGAATGGGGTCGTTGAAGGACATATCTATCGGATAGACTTTGTAAGTGTTTGTTACTTAGATCAATTAGCCGATTCAATGTCAATCCTTGCGCAAAACTTCTGAAAACATTGCCATTGGCAGAACCAATCAAGTTATTTAAATCCGACCATCTCTTACATTCTTTTTCCTGTTTTTTAAATTGATTCTGCAATTTTTGCTGAATCTGTTGTTGTTTTTCATTTTCCATTAATATTTGCTCAAGAGACCCAATACGTTTGGCACAGTTTTCCAGCACTTCTTCATATTGATTTATTTTTTCATTGAGAAGAATCAGTGAGTCGTAAGAAAAATTAAATGTGAGCTTGTTTTCAATACGCGCATTAATATCATTTAATCGAGTTTCCGAATGATTAATCAGTTTTAAAATTTGATCATGCTGAGATTGAATGCGCTGGGATTCAGCTGTTGGAATGATTGCATTCTGAAGTGCTTCAATGCTTTCAAATCCTTTAAACTTAATTTGTTTTATCAAATCATGACTGGCTTTTTCATAAGATAAATTTAAAGCCGACAATTCATCCTGTTTGCTTTGCTTTAACGTGAGTTGCGCGGAATATTTTTTATCCAGATGATAATAATCGGTTTGACACTGTTTGATTTTTTTTTCACACGTATCCAATTCGATACGCAATCTATTTATTTCCTGGTCTGGATCTTTATGACCCAATAACTGATAACGTTCTTCTTGCATTTTATTTTGAATTTCAACTTGTTTTGCTTGTTCTGACTGTAAATCAAGCAATTGGGCTGAAAGACGTTTCAAATCAAGCTGAAGTTCATTTTGTGAAGCTGATAGTTTTTGAATCTCCAAAGCCACTTTTTCAGATTCTTTTCGTTTGTTCATATAGACGTCAACTTTTTTCTTTAAAGAGCCAATAAAGGTTTTTTCCCGCCCAAATGCAGGGACTGTTAAATGAAATCGTGTCAGCTTGGACGATGCCTCCTGGGCAATTTTTTCACCGCGCGTTTTGATTGTGTTGCAAAAATCAACCATATCAGAAATATCTTTATTTGCTTGTTGAATCTTAAAATTTAATGATTTGATTGTATCACCATCTTTGTAACTTTGTTCTTTTTTATGCTGATATTCACTTAATAATTTTTGGCGAGACTGGTTCAATTTTTTTGAGGTATCATATCGTTTTTGATAATTTGCCATCCGATCTTTTGTTTCTTTACATTGCTGCTTAATATCATTTGATTGTTTAATATCAATTAAAATTTCGCAATCTGAAGTCACACACACCCAATTTTCAAGAAGTTGTGATCGAAAATTGTTGAGTTGTGATAATTCGTTGACAAGATTGCTGACCACTAATTCATGACGTGCATATTCTGCTGATTTGGCTTCTCGTTGTTTCATAAACGTTTTGAGCAATTTTTTCTTATTTTCATATTCTTTTTGGATTTGCGTTTGTTGGTTCTTTTTTTGAGTTTGAACATAAGGATGCATACATGATCCACATAATGGGCATGGGGTATTGGGTTTGAGTGATTGTCGTTGGTCTTCATAATGCGAAACGAGCATTTCATGATGAACTGCCTGCTCCAGGACTTGTAATGTGCTTTCTTCTTGTTGGATCTTATTATTGATGTGTTTGAGGTTGTTCTTACAATGATATCGGGATAAAGTACTGTCTTTCAATTTTTTACGATTTTCCAGCATATTGTTTTGACAGTCAACAAATTGGCCAGACAGTTTCTGTAATTGTTCCAAAAGATGAAGCTGATTTCGCGTGGCATTTAATTGTATTTCCAAATCATCCAATGGCTGAGAGCCCAATTGTTTTGCCAATTTTCTTTCGCATTCTTTAATTTTTTTTGTGCATGTATGCATCTGTTCATTTTCTTTTTGATGTTTCTTTTCAAAATGTTGTTTTTGTTCTTGTAAGTCGTTACGCTTTTGTTCCTGCTTTGAAATTTTGTTTTTTCGGTCTTTGTATTGATTTCTTATTTCCTGAATTTCCTCCAAGTCCGCCTGAATATAAGGTATATGTTCTGATAAATGCCTGTCATGATCATTATTTGTCAGCCAGTTTGCTAAATTTTCATGTTGTTTTTGACAGTCATCATGTCGGACGCACATTTCTTTATAACTGGTTTCTAATTTAGCATGCTGTGTCGAAATTTTATGCACTCTCTTTTGAATGTCTTTTATTTGCGTCTCAGTTTGTTGTAACTCTCGATCGACAATTTTTGCTTTCTGAATCATTGGAGAAAGTGTACGTTCTTCATCTTTAATATCATCTAATTGTTTTTGGCTTTGTGTTTGGTTCTTTTTCAATTCGTTTCGTGTTTTTTGGTCTGTCATCAATTGTTGGGACAATGTATCAATCGCCTGATTTAATTCTGATATGCGTTGGTTTAGGCTATTGACTGTATTTAATTCTGATCGAAACGCATTTGCCTGTTTGGATTTTTGTAAACGAATCAAGTCTGGCTGAATATCTTTTTCATTTTGGCGGGCGGCATCACGTGTTTTTTTGACCTCTTGTTGCTCTTTTGTCAGTTTTTCAATACGCTGCCTGACTTCTTTTTCTTTGATCAATAAATTTAAAGCCGCTTTATTTTTAATGTGTTGTGCTTTCACTGATGCAATTTCATTTTGATGTTTGTCGATTTCTTCAGAACTAAGAGACATAATTGCCGATGCTTTTGCTTGAATATCTCGCAAATTTTCGTTTTCCATTCGTGCGATTTCAAAGGCTTTTTTGGAGAGTAAGGAATAAATGTTCGTTCCGGTCATTTTTTCCAGAAGCTCTGCACGTTCACGATCTGGTGCATTCAGAAATTCAGCGAAGCGACCCTGTGCCAACATCATGGAGCGGGAAAAGCGCTTGTAATCCAGGCCGGTCAAAGCTTCTATTTGATCCTGAACATCTTTGATTTTATCTGCAGTAACGACAGGTTCAGGTGTATTGAGATCATATAAAATACGTTTGGGGGATTGGATTTTGCCATCAGATTTGCCACGAGAACGACGAATGCTCCAATGGCTTCGGTATTTCTTATGGTTGGCAAGAAATTCCACCTCACAGAAACATTCTGATGTATGGCGGGTCATGATGTTTTCAATGCCTTTTTTTTGGAGTCGGTCGGTTTCTCCATACAAGGCCAGTGTGATCGCATCCAAAATACTTGTTTTTCCAGAGCCTGTCGGTCCACAGATAATAAAAATTCCAGATTGATCAAATGGGGATTGGTCAAAATTAATGTGCCATCGGCCTTTTAATGCATTGATATTTTCAAATATGACAGATAGAATTCTCATTTATAGGATCTTTGATCTTTTTTTTTCGGAAATGGTGCCACGATATTGTGTGAATTGGTGCCGATTCAAAGAATAATTCCTTTTTCAAATAACAGTTGCTTGATACGTTTATTATTCTTAATGTCATCACCTGCTTCTTCCAATAAAGCGTTAATAAGCGTATCTTTTTCTTTTATCATGGCATCTTTTTCCTTTAACGCGGCATCTTTCTCAATTAACGCGGCATTTTTCTCTTGTAATGCGGCATTTTTTTTCTGCAAATCAAGTTTAACATATGACTGATAAACAGGATCAGTCATTATTGCATTGAAATCGGGCTGATTATAAATATCTTCTATTTTGAACTGAAATCCTGTCAATACACTTGAGCGAATAACTCCTTTTTGAGATCGAATTTTTACATATCGACCGGTAGTATTCAACCGATAAAAAGCAGTATGTTTTTTTTCAGAGTCAATCACATAATATTCTTTGACATTTGCCTGAGAATATTCACGCTTTTTTTTCACAATATCGTTAAGTATATACTGAAGTTTAGAATGAGATACAAATTCAATACAAATATCAAATATTCCTTTATAAGATTTTTCCTTCAATTGGAATTGTTTGGGATTATTTTTTAAAATGATTGAGACATCAGGCAATCGGATGGCTGTTTTTTGCGGGAGTGTCATTTTAAAGCCAAGGTCATAAGTAAACACATACGCAATTGGAAAGGCATCCAAAAATTGCATAATCAGCCGATAAAACCATTCATTACAGAAACGACAAAAAAAAGTCGGCATATCTTTAACCTCCAGGATTCCATTATTCCATTCATATCGAAAATCATCGCTTTCATAATATTGATCCCAGTATGTTGCTTCATCCACATATAATCCTGCTTTGGAAGGTTTTAAATAGTCCGGCAAATCGCTTGTGTTTTGCGGGTAAGGTGGAATATATTCAGCTGCAATATTTTGTTGTTCCTCTGATAAGGCATAAGCAAGATCACTCATTGTTAACCTCCTTATGAATTGGGATATCTTCAAAGTTAAATGGGCGCATCCCAAAAAAGTCGGACATTCATTGATGATCATTGAAAAATGATGTATTTCGGCAAATCCAAGAACAGCGTTGGGCTAAAGCCCTACGCTGTTCTTGGATTTGCCGAAATACATCATTTTTCAATGTTTCCCTCTAAAAAGTCCGACTTTTTGGGAATGCGCCCAGTTGAATAACGCAACAAGTCATGACTACTCAGGACTCTCTGACACTATTTTTAATAAATGAACAACATCATCCAGGCCCAAAACTGCATCTGCCCCCAGAATCTTATATAAAGAGAAAAAATAAGCGTGACTATTGGATTCAGTGCCAACCAAAAGACCTTCCCTGCATAATGAAACTGCGTTGCCAAACAAAAATTCACTTTTTGGTTGATCAGCAATTACTTTTTTTTGAAGGGTAATTGTTTCATTTTCTATGCGATATATATATACAGCCCCAAAATCGATATTTTTACTATCATAATTCACATTTTTTGCTCCAACTGCCACTGTATTACCATATAAAGCTATCGATTCCCCAAAATTATCATCATCTATTAAGCCGGGTTCAGAATATTTTTGGATCAAATCCCAGGATTCATCATTCAATTGATATAAATAAATAGAGCCAGTATCATTATCCTCATAAGCACCAACAATAGCATATTTGTCATTAATGACAACAGCCTCTCCAAAATATGAAAATCTATTTTCATCAGATGACATGATTTGTTTCACCTCTTGCCACAAACCATTTTGTTTCTTATAAATAAAAACAGCTCCAATACCATCATAACCAATACCTGTTCCTACAATTGCATGATGCGTTGAAATATCAACAGCTTTTCCAAACTGTCCCCCATAAAGGCCAATGATATCTGGATCATCAGGTTGAATTGTCTGGCGATGTTTCCATTGATTGTTTTCCAATTCATAAATAAAGGCTTTTCCTGATTCCTTTCTCTTACCATAAGCGCCAACGATGAGTTGATCATCACAAACAGCGATTGAACAGCCAAATTTATGTGTATCTTCTGATGTACTTACATCTGGGGTTAGAGTCTGTAATTCGATCCATTCTCCAGAGGTTTGTCGATGAAAAACATATACAATCCCAACATCTTTATGGTTTTCACTTAGATCGTAATCAAAAGCGCCAGCAAATGCATAATTATCAGATAAGGCGACATCAATCCCCAGGTAAGTGCTTGCTTGAGTTTGGCTACCAATAAATTTTTTGACATAAACCCATTTCCCTTTAGTTTTTTCGTAAATAAATACTGCACCGCCCTTTTGAACAACCTCTGAATCTTTTTTAGCGCCAATAATTGCGTATTTATCTGACAACGCTATAGATGACCCAAAATACGTTGGATTTTGTTGATCTGGAAAGAGGTTATCAGGTAAAATTTTTTGCTGTCTCATAAGACTTGAATTCCAGTCTAAATCTCCCCAAACATGGGAGACGAAAGCTGCAAAATAGACGAATAATATCCCCAATAAACAAACGATTCCTTTTTTTAAAACAAACATTGTTTCCCTTCTTTGATAACAACTTAATTGATAATCAATGCATCGTTTTCAAATTTAATCACTGAACCTGCATTGTTGTTAAAAAAAATATCAGCGCCAAGCTCTTTTTGCAGATAAGCGCCTGAAGTCAAGCCTGTACAATGTGAGACACCCATCTTTTTAATATTCAAACGTTTTATTTCGGCAATTGTCTCATCCATACGTTCTTTTGGTGCATTGGCAAGGTGCGTACCTCCAATAACCATAAAAATTTCATTTATACCGGTAACTTTCTGGGCGTGATGAATGGTGTTGATCATTCCCCGATGGGCACACCCTAGAATAATCAATAAACCTTTATTGGTTTGAATAAATAATGCGAGATCATCGACCATTTCATCATCAAGTTGATAGCCATCCTTGTCTTTATTAAAAAAGTTAAACCCAACACTTTCGTATTCAGTGATCATCGGAATTTCACCACTGGTCATGACAGTATGATGAACCAGTTCAATGGGGTCTTTTGAAGTTGAAAAATCAGCATTGTAACGTCGAATTTCTTCAACAGAAAATGGGCACCCAAAAAAACGATAATCATTACTCATTTGAGATTTAACATATGTTGGCGTTAGTGTTTTTGGATGACAATAGATTGGAATGGTATCCGATGTTCGACATGCACGTTGAGAAAGAAAGGATCGCAAACCACCTGTATGATCCTGATGTGCATGACTGAGAACAATACACGATATTTCTGATGGTTCCACTTGCATGACCATCATGTTATGCCGCAGTACATTGATATTTCCTGCACCTGTATCAAATAAAATTTTATGATTACCAAGTGTCAGTTCCATGCTCAACCCCCATTCAGCCATCACCAGCGGGGTTGCAGCGGTATTTTCACTAAGTGTTTTGATTTGAATATCATTAATTGAAATCATACTTTCTCCTTATGTGTATTTGGCCAAGGGCAACAAGGTTTTGTTTTCCAGCGATTATGCACCCAAAACCATTGTTCTGGATATTTGCGAACCATGGCTTCGATATTGTTATTATATTGTTGTGTGTTTTCCGCTAGCTCCCAATATTCGTCATCATGATGAATCCAGGGAATCTCTGGCTGGAATTGTCCAATAAATCCATTTTCAGTTCGTATGACATATAAAGGGACTACAGGTGCACCTGTTTGTCTGGCAAGTCTTGCCAGACCAGTATTGGTACAGGCAAGAGCGCCGAAGAAATTCACAAAAACACCTTCATACCAATCCACGCGTTGGTCGTTTAGCAATACAACATTGTTTTTATGGGCTTTATCTGCCAGTATTTCAAGAATGGCTTGATACGTTTTTCTTTTGGTTGGCAACACACGTGTACCCAAGCGCGATCTAACTTCCAGAAAAAAACGTTCCAGAGGTTCAAAATCCAAACGTCGGGCGACAATGCTGGATCGCCATCCAAACCTTTTCAAAACAGCATATCCCGCTTCTCGCAAGAGTTCCCAATTGCCAAAATGCGCAGTTAGAATCAATACACCTTTTCCCTGCTGATACGCCCGACGAATATGTTCTTCACCCTGGACTTCATAACGATCCAATGTTTTGTTTGATACAGATATCCAGCCAATATCAAATACAATCCGTCCTAGATTTTTAAAACATCGTCCACAAAGCGCTTGAATCTCTGATTCAGTTTTTTCCTGTCCAAAAGCAATGTTCAAATTATTGAGCACCACTTTTCGATGTCGACGATCCAGTTTATAAATCAACATGCCGAGAGCATCCCCCAGACGATCTCGCCATGATTTTGGTAAAATCCCCATACAAGTAAAAACAAACTTGATGATTACGTATGAAATTGTTTGTAACATATCGATTACCTTTTTTTTGGCATCCTTCATTTTTCGGAATGCTCGGAAAATAAGTTCCCCATTTAAAAATGCTTGACTGTTCAACAAGTTAAAATCAAGCATATGCGTACCAAACTTTTCATTTTTGTTTTTGAACCAGGATTACACTGAAAAAGATGAATAAGATGAATTAAAAGTGTTTTATTTCATCTTATTCATCTTCTTCAGTGTAATCCTGGTTCAAAAACAAAATGAACAATTATTAAATGAAGAACTTATTTTCAGAGATTTCCTTAGTTAACACTTTTACCAAAATCTAATTCCCCCTTGAGGGGGGTTAGGTGTTTGTACGAGGCAGAAACACGAACACCCCCTAACCCCATTGCCGTCAGGTTAAGCAAACCCGCAGGGAACCTCGTTCCCACGCTCTGCGTGGGAATGCATATGGGACGCTCTGCGTCCCCTGTGCTCGCATCGCGGTCGCTCCAACACAGAGGACGCAGAGCGTCCAGGATGCATTCCCACGCAGAGCGTGGGAACGAGAGGGCTTGCTTAACCTGACGGCTATGCCCCTAACCCCTCTCAAGGGGGGAATTCGGACGCGACAAAATGTAAACTACTTTTCAGCAAATATGAAGGATGCCTTATTTGCCTCTTCATTATTTAAGTGTGTTTTCAGCAATTGCAATTCGTGCATGATGGACTGTTGTCCCTATTAATTGAATGAACTTAGCGTTTAATAGCATTTGTTCAACGATATGGTTATCTCTAAAGACTTGTC
>Ga0272440_1001012_pt1 | contig 23501 bp, 18 predicted proteins | sample SSMMMBAug17_FD_192440 | JGI IMG/M metagenome (GOLD analysis project Ga0272440, IMG submission 192440) | Marine sediment archaeal communities from Little Sippewissett salt marsh, Falmouth, MA, United States - SSM-MMB-Aug17 | ecosystem: Environmental > Aquatic > Marine > Wetlands > Sediment ...
CTTAGAGGGCGCTTTAGCGTCCTTGCTCAATTCAGCGTTGGGCTTTAGCCCTACGCTTTCTTGCTATTGCCGAGAATTTTCTCTTAGCCTGACGGCTATGACCATTACCCAGGGCGTTGCCCTGGGCTGGTATGTAAAGCCCTTTCAGAGCTAAGAAAAAAGTGCAACTTTTTTTGTTGCACCCAGTGAAAATTCTTTCAATCCATTGTATAACAGTCAAGATTTTTACAAAAGGAAAAGCATACTGGATAAAAGAGAAAGAATTGTGTGAATTAATTATGGATACTCGATAATCGTGATATCTGGTAACAAACCAATCTACCCATTGCCATGTATTATTTTTATGAGTATCGTTGATCGGTTAAGATGATTACGAACAATCAGATATCCAGGTTTTTAGTTCGGAAAGTGCTGTTGAATGAATCAGGTAAGGTTCTTTTATTTTTATTGTAAGCTGTTGAATGTTTTTTAGGAGATAATCTAAAGACCATGAATCAATATCACCGGGCTTCCCGTGATGGTGATTAGATACATGACCCCACATATGCTGCAAAGCATTTCTTAGCCCACCAATTGAAGGACTTGTTTTTAATAATTCCACAAACATGCTTGAAATATCAGAAAAGTCATGGTCAGGTTTCATTGAAGAAACAGTTCTGCCTATTTGTTTATACATATTAACATCTCTGGAAAGAACCGAATATTTATGATGCCGCCATAACTCCTGGGCATTCTTGGGAAGCGGTATTCTACCGGATTCTTTGTTGTGATATTTCTCTGTGAGTAATGAAAATTGCTCATAAGGTTTATCAATATATTTTTCAGGCCAAATGCCCTTTTTCGATCGTGTAAGAACCGGAGATTTATCAGTAAATCCTCTTAATGCCATTTCAGATGCCAACAGCTGATGTCGTTTCCGGATTGCCCATCCATATCCAACCCATCGAAGCGTTTCCGGATGTTTGGAGTAACCTTTTTTTTTGTTGACAATAATTGATACAATACCATGAAGTTCCCGGTGTTCACCTAATAAACTTTGTCGATTTAAATAGCCTGGATGAATATCCCAAATCCTCATTAATCGCCCTTTTTTTTAATGATCAATCTTCATTTGATTTTCTTACAGTTATCATATAATAAATAAGGTTTGTTAAAAATAATAATCATATACTGGAGAAATATTTCATGCAAGCCCTTAAAGAAAAACTGTCAAAAAAAACAATAATCCGGAAATCATTTCTTAAAAATAGTAAACGGCTTGTGATTAAATTGGGAAGCAATGTATTGACGGCTGAAAGAAATTTGAATGTCGCTGCAATCAGGCGTATTGCCATGCAGGTTCATCAATTGACCCAACGTGGTGTTCAGGTGATTATTGTTTCATCTGGTGCTATGGCAGCAGGTATGAAAAAATTAAATCTTCAAACAAGGCCAACAGAAATCCCATTAAGACAGGCAATTGCAGCCATTGGTCAGGCAGGGCTGATACAGGAATATGAAAAAGCGTTTGATTTTTTTGACGACAAAGTAGCCCAAATTTTGTTGACACAACAAGATTTATCGAATCGAAAACGATATCTGAATGCACGAAATACGATTATGGCATTATGGGCCTGGAATGTTATTCCCATCGTCAATGAAAACGATACTGTTGCTGTTGAAGAAATCAAGTTTGGCGACAATGATCATTTATCAGCAATGATTGCATTGCTTTTAAATGCTGATTTGTTGATTAATCTAACCGATATTTCAGGCTTGTTCGATAAAGATCCCAGAACTGAAAAAGATGCACAATTAATCCCTATTGTTGAATCATATACCAAAAATTTGGAATCTTATGCCTCTGGTATACCAGGTGCACTGGGAACCGGTGGAATGCTCACTAAGATAAAGGCAGCACAAAAAGTAACTACTGCTGGAATACCTATGATTATTGCTAAAGAATCAGAAAATGTATTGACTCAAATCATGGCAGGTGAAAACATTGGTACTTTCTTTGTTCCCAGAACCGATAAAATGAAAAATCGAAAATGCTGGATTGCTTTTTCTAAAAAAACAAAAGGAAATGTTACGCTTGATAATGGCGCCTGCAAAGCAATTATTCATAATGGTAAGAGTCTTTTGCCCATTGGAATAAGTTCGGTCAAAGGAAAATTCAGTATCGGAGATTCTATTTCTTTAGATACTCAAGAAGGTCTTTCCATAGGTATTGGTTTGACCAATTATTCATCAAGTGATATTCAACAAATAATGCGAAAGAAAACAGATGAGATTGAAAATATTCTTGGCGAAAGACCATACGATGAAGTTGTTCATCGGGATAACATGGTTATAACGTTTGAAGAGAGTAATATAAGGTGAATTAGCATGGTTTCAGTAAAAAAAAAGAAATCAAATGATTCTTGACTGGCTAAATAAAAACAGAAACAAATTAACTCCTTATATAGCGTTTGTTCAAGCAGAAGAAAAAATAATATTTCAAGGATATGAATCGGAGAATAAATGAATCCACAAACAAAATATTTAAAAGACTATCAGGAACCTGATTTCAATATTGTGCATATTGATTTGTACATTAATCTTCATGAAACCCATACGATTGTTAGATCGATTCTCACTATTGAACGTGCGAGTAACTCTGAAGATTCCAAAAACTTGACTCTTGATGGTCAAGATCTGGAACTTCTTTCTATTTCAATGGATGGAGATGAACTCAGTCCTGATGATTATGATGTAAATGATGAACAACTCATTGTTTACAATGTACCTGTTGATTTTACTCTGAATATTACCAATAAAATTTTTCCTCATAACAACACTTCTTTGTCAGGATTGTATATCTCTAATAATATTTTTTGCACCCAATGTGAAGCTGAAGGCTTTAGGAAAATCACCTATTTTTTGGATCGCCCAGATGTAATGTGTCATTATACCTGTACCATTGAAGCCGACATGGAAAAATATCCAGTTCTTTTATCCAATGGCAATTTAATTCAATCCAGTACTTACGATAATGGACGCCATTGGGTGACCTGGGAAGACCCTTTTCCTAAACCTTCCTACTTATTTGCTATGGTTGCAGGAAACCTTGAATACATAGAAGATTTATATATCACAAGAAGCGAACTGTTTGTTACACTTAGAATATATGCAGAAAAAAAGAATATTGATCGATGTTATCATGCCATGAAAGCGTTGAAAAAAGCAATGAAGTGGGATGAAGATATTTTTTCACGTGAATACGATTTAGATACTTACATGATCGTAGCGATTAATGATTTCAATGCAGGAGCAATGGAAAACAAGGGTCTGAATGTATTTAACTCAAAATATATCCTGGCAAATCCGGAAACAGCTACAGATAACGATTTTTTTGATATTGAGAGAGTAATTGCTCATGAGTATTTTCACAACTGGACAGGCAATCGAATTACATTAAAAAATTGGTTCCAGCTATGTTTAAAAGAAGGTTTAACTGTTTTTCGAGATCAATTGTTTGCTGAAGAAACAGGCGCATCCAGAATCATTAAACGAATACAAGATGTTCAAAAGCTTCGTCAGCATCAATTTCCTGAAGATGATGGCCCTATGGCCCACCCGGTTCGTCCGGAAAAATATATTGAAATGAATAATTTTTATACCATGACTGTGTATGAAAAAGGCGCTGAAGTTATTCGCATGCTGTTACGATTGATTGGAGATGATAATTTTTTTAAGGGGATGGATTACTATTTTATTCAACATGATGGTGAAGCAGTTACTGTGGAAGATTTCTTATCGGTTATGGAAGATGCTGCTGAAATGGATTTAACACAGTTTAAATTATGGTATACTCAGTCAGGAACACCAACGGTAGAGGTTCGACGTGAATACGATTCTCAAAACCAAACGTTTACATTGACATTTGAACAATTTTGTCGTCCAACCCCAGATCAGAAAGAAAAGATACCTTTATTGATTCCTATTGAAGTCGCCTTATTCAATTCAGAAGGAATGGCGCTTCCGCTTCAATTACTTGATGATAAAGAACCGTATGAAAGCCATAGACGAGTATTGAAACTAAAAGAACCTGAACAATCTTATACCTTTAAAAATTTAACAGAAGAACCACTACCGTCGGTTTTTCGTGATTTTTCAGCCTGCGTAAAGGTTACAACCGATTACACATTTGAAGAACGGCTATTGTTAATGACATATGATACAGATGCTTTTAATCGATGGGATCACAGCCGGAAAATCTTTTTGAATGAAATATATCGAATCATACGATTGTATCAAGACAATCAACCCATGATGGTGAATCAGGAAATTATTGGAGCTATTGAATCTATCTTATCAGAACCTGTTCTTGATAAAGCTTTGACATCAGAGCTGATACAGTTACCGGGTGAAAACGAAATCGCCCATTTTATGGCTGAGCAGGATATGACAATTGACCCTGATGCGATTCATCATGCCAGATATTTTTTGAAAAAAGCAATATCCATTGCTGTTTCAAAACGATTTTTTTCATTATTCGAATCCAACCAAACGCATGAAGGCTATTCGACCGAACCGGATGCTGTTGCACAGAGAAGTTTAAAAAATAGGGTGTTGAGCTATCTTGTCCAATTGGAACAATCCGATACATTATTATTAGCACTTGATCAGTTTATAAAGGCCGATAACATGACAGATGCTTTTGCTGCATTTGTTTCTTTAAGTCAGGTACCCTGTAAGGAATTTGAAATTGTTCGCGATTTATTTTACGAAAAATGGCAACATGATCCTCTGGTTATTAATAAATGGTTTATGGTTCAGGCCATTTCTCCAATAGAAAGCACGCTGTCAACGGTTAAACAATTACTTGAGCACAAAGATTTTAGGATCAAAAATCCAAACCGTGTTCGATCTTTGATTGGTGCATTTGCCCACAGAAATCATTATCATTTTCATCAGTCAGAAGGTGAAGGATACCAAATACTGGCCTCACAGATTTTGAAACTTGACAAAATAAACCCTCAAATTGCATCACGGATGGTATCTGCATTTAATCACTGGAAAAAATATGATGACGGTAGAAAGAAGCATATTCAGAATATTTTGGAATCATTTATAGAACAAAACACTTTATCAAAGAATGTTTACGAAATAGTTTCTAAAGCCTTAGGTACGAATAATTGATAATATTCAATATTGGTATTGTCTGCTGAAATACAATAGAGTGAATTATGCCATTATCACATACAGAAAAACTTCGCCGAATCTATGAATTGTTTCATAAAGAAGATCGGGTATTAATTTTAATCAATGCTGATCCAGATGCAATTGCCAGTGCTATGGCTTTCAAACGTTTGTTATGGCGCAAGATCTCTTCTGTCACCATTTCCAATGTTAATACAATTGCCCGCCCTGATAATCTTGCTATGATTCGTCTTCTATCAGCGAAATTAATTTCTTTTGAAAAAATCGATGTAAATCAATTTAACCGATTTGTATTACTTGATTCCCAACCCAATCATCACCCTGCTTTTGCTCAAATTAGCTTTGATGTCATTATTGATCATCATCCTGATACAAACCCAAAAGCATCTTTTATCGATATTCACCCCCAATATGGTGCCAATGCAACTATCCTGACTGAATATCTCAAAGCTGCTAGAATAAAGCCTGCAATCAGACTGGCCACCGCTCTTTTTTATGGAATAAAAACAGATACCGGTAATTTCAAACGCAAGGCTTTGGCAGAAGATGTCAGAGCCTTTCAATATTTGTTTAAACTGGCCAATATTCATATTATTCAAAAATTGGAATTTGCAGAAATGCGAATGGATTTCTTAAAATATTATCAAATGGCTTTAAATACGATGGCGCTACGCGGCGGAAAAATTTATGTATATTTAGGTCATGTTTCTTCTCCTGATATCTGCGTGTCAATTGCTGATTTTTTCACCCGAATTCATTCAGTCACCTGGAGTATCATTGCCGGATTGTATAATGATGAAATATCCATTATTATTCGAAATGATGGTTTACAAAAAGATGCCGGAAAGACAATTCATAAAGCATTTGGTAAATATGGTTCAGCGGGCGGCCATAAAAGTATGGCAAGGGCTCAAATTCCAGTCAATAACCTTGAGAATATTATTGATTACCAAAATATAAAAGAAACATTGGATTGGATTATTCTAACCTTTGAAAAACATGCAAAAAAACGAAAGGTTGAAAAAAATCTTTTTGAAGGAATTTTATCATCTGTCTGATATTTATTGATATAAATTGTACATATATGTTACATTTATCTGAATTTTTCAACGTTGACTCAACGATAATGAATACAATCTGAAAAGTAATTAATTAACAAATATTATTAAAAAAACAAAGATATGTATACCATATACATCATTAAGTAAAAGAAAGGTTTTTCTCATGAAAGAAGCAGTAATTGTTAGTGCTGTCCGAACGCCATTAGGTGGATTCAGTGGAACATTAAGCACAACTGGCGCAACACAACTTGGTGCTCTTGCCATTGAAGCAGCAATTGACCGTGCCGGTATTGAAAAAAAAGATGTGAATGAAGTGATTATGGGGCAGGTATTACCGCTAGGTTATGGCCAAAATCCTGCCAAACAAGCTGCTGTAAAAGCAGGCATGCCCTGGGAGGCAGAATGTTTTACAATTAATAAAGTCTGTGGATCATCTCTGAAAGCTGTCATGCTGGCTGCTCAAGCAATTCAAACCGGAGATGCGGAGGTTATTGTTGCTGGTGGAATGGAAAATATGAGTATGGCACCCTATTATCTGGAAAAAGGAAGAACTGGATATCGCATGGGCCATGGAAAATTGATGGATCATATGATCAATGATGGTCTATGGGATATTGTCAATGATTTTCATATGGGTATTTCCAATGATTTATGTTCTGAAAAATATAATATCAGCAGGGAAGATCAAGATCAATATGCAGCCATGTCATATGAACGAGCATTGGCATCTATAAAAGAAGGCCGGTTTAAAGATGAGATCTTACCGGTAAGCATTCCACAACGAAAAAAAGATCCCATTATTTTTGATACAGATGAATGTCCACGCGAAACATCATATGATATTCTGTCTAAAATGAAACCTGCTTTTCAAAAAGATGGCAAAGCAACTGCTGGTAATGCATCCATTATCAGTGATGGCGCTGCTGCTGTTGTTGTGATGTCACGGGAAAAGGCAGAGACAATGGGGTGTAAAATCATGGCAACCATTGGTGCTCAGGCATCTGCTGGAATAGATATGAAATATGTTTTAGTTGCGCCAATTTATGCCATTCCGAAGTGCTTGAACAAAGCCAATATGAAATTGACCGATATTGATTTATATGAAATTAATGAAGCTTTCAGCGGATCAACTCTTGCGGTTATGCGTGAATTAAATCTGAATGATTCAAATGTTAATGTGAATGGTGGAAGTGTCGCTCTGGGACATCCCATTGGTGCCAGCGGGTGCCGTGTTTTGGTAACCTTATTGTACGAAATGATCCGGAGAGATTTAAAAACAGGCCTGGCATCATTGTGTTTAGGTGGTGGAGAGGCCGTTGCAATGATTGTTAAACGATAAACAATTAAAATAGGAGCCACAATTGAACGTATCCATTTTATAAAAAATTGATTTCAGTTCGAATTTATTTTGTCCGCAAAGTCCATCATGTCCATAAAAAATGGAATATTTCGTTTTGGTTCTTAAATCAAAAAAAAGGGAGGAATTATGGAAGTTAAAACTTTCGGTGTTATTGGCGCAGGTCAAATGGGAAATGGTATTGCTCAGGTTGCTGCAATGAGTGGTATTCAAGTTGTTATGAATGATATTTCCGATGAATTTGTGAAAAAAGGTATGGATAATATTACATCTATACTGAATCGTAGTGTAAAAAAAGGAAAAATTACTGATGCAGACAAAGATGAAATCCTTTCGCGCATTAAACCATCAACCAATATCAGTGATTTAAAATCAGCAGATTTTGTTGTGGAAGCAGCGACTGAAAATGAACCTATAAAATTCAAGATTTTTCAAGATTTAGATCGTATCTGTCCCAAACATGCCATATTATCCAGTAATACATCGTCAATTCCTATTGGACGCATTGCCGGACAAACCAATCGACCGGAAAAAGTCATAGGGATGCACTTCATGAATCCTGTACCTGTTATGAAACTGGTGGAGGTTATTCGAGGACTGGCAACATCGGATGAGACCTTTCAAATCACTTGGGATTTGTCTGAAAAATTTGGGAAAACCCCAGCAGAAGCAAATGATTTTCCAGGTTTTATTGCCAATCGTATTTTAATGCCAATGATTAATGAAGCTGTTTTTTGTCTGTACAATGGTGTCGGCAAAAAAGAAGATATTGATACGGTTATGAAATTAGGAATGAATCATCCAATGGGACCATTAACACTTGCTGATTTAATTGGTCTGGATACCTGTCTGGCAATTATGGAAACCCTTTACGATGGGTTTAAAGATTCAAAATATCGTCCCTGTCCTTTATTAAGAAAATATGTTGAAGTTGGCTGGTTAGGTCGAAAAACCGGTCGCGGATTTTATGATTATAGTTGATGGAGATTACACATGACACAAGAAACATCGCAACGTATTCAATCATCTGATATTCTCGTTGCTGAACCTTTTTCATCAGAGTCATCAGGGGAATTAACCACTGGTGAAAAAATTAACACTGTACGAGAACAAAAAGGAATATCACTACTTCAACTGGCAAATGAAACTGGGTGCAGCATTGAATCATTAGAGAAAATTGAAACAAATGAATTAACACCTCCTGTTGGAACATTATTACAAATATCCAGAGCCTTATCCCTTGATTCTGGTTTTTTTCTAAAAGAAACGCCAAAAAATCCAGATATGCGCGTGGAAGCCTACCAAAAACGAACAGCCAATTATGCGTATACAACCCTTACGCCAGGTACTGAAAACAAACATTTAAAAGCATTTGTTGTTACATTGGAACCCTTATCTGATCATCAGGGGGTTGGTTTTCAACATGAAGGTGAAGAATTCAATTATGTTTTGAGTGGCGAGGTTTCTGTGACAGTTGGTGATCATGTCAATCAATTAAAACAGGGAGATGGTCTTCATTTCAATTCAGGTATTCGTCATAATTTAAAAAATACCAGTAATGAAACTGCAAAATTGTTGGTGGTTGTTTACACACCTTAAGGAATAGAATATGTTACTCACAGATGAACAACGAATGATTCAATCGATGGTTAGAGAGTTTTCCCGAAAAGTAATTCGGGAAACTGCAATGGAACGTGACCAGACAAAAGCATATCCAAAAGAAAATTTAAAAAAAATGGCTGGCCTGGGGTTACTGGGGATGACCGTACCTGATAGTTATGGCGGAGCAGGTTCAGATGCTGTAAGCTATGCACTTGCATTGATGGAAATTGCTTACTCATGTGCATCAACAGCTGTTATCATGTCTGTTCATAATTCCATTGTGTGTGAAACCATCAACAATTTTGGAAATGAAGATCAAAAAAAACATATTTTAAAAAAACTGGCTCAGGGAAAAATGATCGGCGCTTTTGCGCTTACAGAACCTCATGCTGGCTCTGACCCTGTAGATCAATTAACAACTGCTGTTAGAGAAAATGATGATTATGTAATTAATGGAAACAAGCGTTTTATTACATCGGGAAAAAATGCAGGTCTTATTATTGTGACTGCTAAAACAGATGAAACACAAGGGCATCGTGGAATCAGCGCTTTTTTGGTTCCCCAGGGGACACCAGGTCTCGTTGTTGGAAAAGAAGAGGATAAAATGGGACTTCGAGCGTCAGATACTGTTGATCTGACTTTCAATAACTGTAAAGTACCCAAAGAAAATCTTCTGGGTAAAGAAGGACAGGGATTCAAAATTGCAATGAAAGCCTTAGATAGTGGTCGCATTGGTATTGCTGCTCAATCTGTAGGTGTTGCCCAGGCAGCTTTAGATGAATGTATTCATTATTCAAAAAAGCGCCTTCAGTTTGGTCGGCCGATTTCTAAATTTCAAAATACCCGTTTTGTTCTGGCGGATATGGCCACCCGAATTGAAGCCGCTAAACAACTGATGTTATCTGCTGCTTTGATGAAAGATCAAGGGCAGTCCTTTTCGCTTCAAGCATCTATGGCCAAACTGTTTGCATCAGAAATGGTCAACCAAATTACTGGCCAGGCTGTCCAACTTCATGGGGGATATGGTTTTATCAAAGACTATACTGTCGAAAGATTATACAGAGATGCACGTGTTTTTACCATTTACGAAGGTACTTCTGAAATACAAAAAATTGTTATTGCAAGCCATTTACTAAAAGATCGATAGGAAAAGGTCATTTATGTTTAACTATTATAAAAAAAAGGAATAGTATTATGCCATATACGTCCACTGTTGGGTTATATGTGGATGTTGCCAATATTGCAATGAATGGCGGCTACGGTATGCGTTACGATGTTTTAAGGGAATATGCATGCCATGATTCAGCAGATGCGATTCGATTGAACGCATATGTCGCTTTTGATGTTGAACGATCCAGGGAAAACCCCGCATATAGAGAAAAAACCAATAATTTTTATGATACTTTAAGAGATCTCGGTTATAAAGTCATTCAAAAAAATGTAAAACGTTATATTGATGAAGAAGGCAGAGAATTTGCCAAAGCAAACTCCGATTTAGATATGGCAGTAGATGCTTTATTACAATCTGAATCATTAACACGTGTTGTTTTGGTAACCGGAGATGGTGATTTTTTGCAAGTGGTTCGTGCACTTCAAAATAAAGGATGCCGTGTTGAAGTTCTTGCTTTTGACAATGTCTCTTCTGAACTCAGAAGGGAAGTTGATGTTTTCATGTCCGGATATGTAATACCCAATCTGCTGCCTGTCAAAAGTTCAACTGAGGAGTGGGGTGATGTTGATTCTACGATTCGCGGTTGCTGCTATGAATACAAAATTGACAGAGGATTTGGATTCATGCGGTATTTAAAAAGCAGTAAAGAACATTTATGGATTACTGACACACGCCACACCGATTCACCTTATCAAACAGCGTATTTCCATGCGTCCCATATTGAAAATACAACACTGTTTGACATTAGTGAATTACCTGATAGAAGCATCATTTTTGAATTTGATCTTACACGATCGACTCGTAACGAAGGACTCGAAGCTAGAAATATTCGTTTTGTCAGTCGTTTATAATTCGAATGATACTGGAAAGATTACTCATGCGAAACTTAGAAATACGTTTACATGAATGGATTTTTGAAACCAATAGTTATGAAAGTAAAGATATCTATCTTGTGGGGGGATGTGTACGCGACATCTTGCTCCAAAGACCCTCACAAGATATAGATTTAGCCTGTGTTAATGCTCGCCAATTTGCAACTGCTCTGGCTAAAGAAAAAAATGCTGTTTGTGTCGTTATGGATAAAAAACCACAGGTGCCTTGTTTCAGACTGATTAATCGAAAATCTCCTGATGATTATATTGACATTACAGAACTGAGAGGTGATTCCATTCAATCAGATCTCAAACAGCGAGATTTTACGGTTAATGCAATGGCCATACTGTTGAAACCTGATACTTTGCAAACAGATGCCATCATTGATATTGTTGATGGCAAAAAAGATCTCAATCAAAAAATCATACGCCAGGTTTCCAGTGATGCTTTTGTAGAAGATCCGCTTCGAATGCTAAGAGCATTTCGTTTTTCTGCACAATTAGGATTTGACATTGATCCAGAGACAATTGCTTCTATTCAATCACATGCTGATAAAATTCAAATCGTTTCGGCAGAAAGAATACTTTTTGAACTTAAACTTTTGCTGAGGGTTATTAATGTCAGTAAAACTATTGAACAGATGGATCAGGCAAAGCTGTTGACCGCTTTGTTTCCTGAAATCGAAGCCCTGAAAGAATGCCGCCAAAATGATTATCATCATAAAGATGTTTGGGGGCATTCTATTGAGGCGCTCATAGCTTATGAAAATCTGGTTAACCAATTGCCTTCTCTTTTTCAAGCAAAAGCCAGTCAAGTGGAGTCATTTTTGTATCAAAATGATCACACGGCATTAATTAAAATGGCGTGTTTATTTCATGATATTGCAAAACCGGATACTCAAAAAGAGGATCCTGAAACCAACCGAATTACCTTTTACCAACATGATCAGTTGGGCACACAAAAAATGGAAACGATTTGTGATCGCCTTAGATTATCCAAAAAAAATGCAGCTTTTGTATGTTTATTGGTTGAAGAGCATCTTCACATCCGAGACCTTTTAAAACCTGAGACTCGTCAAAAAACCATTCTTAAAAATATTCGAAAGTTAGGAGAATCAATTGTCGCAATTACATTGCTAAGTATTGCTGATAAACAAGCCACATGTGGTAGTCGATCAACTCCTGAAGAACGTCAGGAATATGTTGATCGTTGTATTGAATTTATTCAATCTTTCTACACTGATATTCAGCCAGCGATATCTAAAAAAAATCTGGTTACGGGAAAGGATTTAATAGAAAAAGGCGTTCAACCAGGTCCGATCATGGGGAAACTTCTTCGAAAAATTCGAGAAGCTCAGGATGAGGGAGCTGTTGTCACAACAGAGCAAGCGTTACAATTTTTAGATGAATTACTTAAGATTGAAAAACAGGTATAGATTCAGTGGATTTATTTGATCATCATGCAAAAAAGCAATCCGAAAGTTCTCGGCCTCTGGCCGAAAAAATGAGGCCAAAACAACTTTCGAATTATGTTGGACAATCTCATCTTGTGGGAGAATCTTCTGTTCTCTGGCATGCACTCAAAAATGATCAGCTTTTTTCAATGATTCTTTGGGGACCACCAGGTTGTGGAAAGACAACTCTTGCCAGAATGATGGCCAGTGAAACCAAAGCATATTATATTCATTTTTCTGCTGTATTATCAGGTGTTAAAGAAATTCGATCTGTTATCGAGAGCGCTCAAGAAAAACGAAAATTTCATCGAAAAAAAACAATTTTGTTTGTTGATGAAATACATCGCTTTAACAAAGCACAACAGGATGCGTTTTTACATCATGTTGAAAGCGGATTAATTACACTCATAGGTGCTACAACAGAAAATCCCTCTTTTGAAATTATCGCCCCGCTTATCTCAAGATGCCGGGTGCTTGTGCTAAATCCTTTGTCTGATGATGATATTCGTTCTATCATTCAACGTGCATTAAATGATTCGCAAAATGGTTTTGGATATTTAAACATTCAATTCGATGATGATGCCCTGGAGCATATCATTCATATTGCTGATGGCGATGCACGTTCAGCACTAAATGGATTAGAAGTTATTGTTCAACTGGCGATGAGTCAAAAAAAAGATCAAACAACTCTGTGCATTGACATCAATCAAACTCGAGATGCCTTGCAGCATCTTTCATTATCCTACGATAAAACAGGTGAGAATCATTACAATCTCATTTCAGCTTTTCACAAAAGCCTTCGGGGAAGTGATCCTGATGCATCATTATATTGGCTGACCAGAATGTTGACTGCAGGTGAAGATCCTTTATATATAGCCCGTCGAATGGTTCGCTTTGCATCTGAAGATATTGGTTGTGCCGATCCTCATGCGTTGAATCTGGCGTTAAATGCCATGAATGCATTTCAGTTTTTAGGTCATCCTGAAGGTGACCTTTGCCTGGCACAGGCGGCTGTTTATTTAGCCTGTGCGCCAAAAAGCAACCGCATTTATGATGCATTCAAACGCGTCAAAAAAGATATTCAAAAAACAGGTGCGCTTCCAGTTCCAATGCATATAAGAAATGCGCCAACGCCTTTAATGTCATCGCTGGGGTATGGAAAAGGCTATCAATATCCTCATGATTATGAGAATGCCCTGGTTCGTCAGACATATTTACCAGAGCAATTGAAAAATAGTCACTATTACGAGCCATCTGAAAGAGGGTATGAATCTGTTATAAAAAAAAGGTTGGAATTATGGAAGGACATTATTGGTCAATAATTTATACAGGTTTTAAGATATAGTGGTTTATCTTAGCTAAAAGGAACGTCAAATAAGATGCAAATAGTACCAAAATACTCTAACGGCTATCATATATAATGAAAGGGGTGGGAAGGGCAAACACAATATAGCAGATATAACCAGGAAAGAACTATAAAATGAAATCATTAATTACAAAAACATTAATTCAATTGGCATTGGAAGAAGATATTGGCAGTGGAGATATTACCACAAAAGCATTGATATCAAATAAAGCTTTCGGCAAAGCAACCATTGTTGCTAAACAAGATCTTGTCATTGCAGGTCTTGAAATGGTTGATATGGTTTATCAAACCCTTTGCCCAACCATTCAATTTTCACCCAATTGTCAGGATGGTAATAATATTAAAACTGGGCAAAACGTTTGTGAGATTACTGGCCCGCTATCTACACTTTTAGAAGGTGAACGCACAGCGTTAAATTTTCTTCAACGCATGTCCGGCATTGCCACGCAAACACGAAAATATGTCAATGCAATCACTCCAAAAAAACCGATGATTGTAGATACTCGAAAAACGCTTCCAGGATGGCGTCGATTAGAAAAAATAGCGGTTCGTATTGGGGGTGCCAACAATCATCGCATGGGCCTTTATGATGGTGTTTTAATTAAGGATAATCACATTCAGGTTAGTGGCGGTATTATCCCTGCTATTACAAGAATGAAAAACAATGTCTCTCATCTAACCAAAATAGAAATTGAAGTCGAAAATTTTAGTCAACTGGAAGAAGCAATCGACGCTAAGGCTGATGTGATTATGCTTGATAATATGGCCATTGATGACATTCGTCAGGCGGTGAAAAAAATAAATGGTCAGGCATTGGTTGAAGTGTCTGGTGGAATAACGTTTGACCATTTAAAAGACATTGCTGACACCGGTGTTGACATTATTTCTATAGGTGCGTTGACACATTCTGCACAAGCGGTGGATTTATCGATGAAAATTGTGACTGAAAATTATAGTCATAATGAATAATGGATCATTTCAGCTCGTTTCTTTTCGAATCCATTTGGAAACAACTTCTCTTGCCCATTGATCTGCCTGCAATACATACGATAAATCCATAGCTCCTTTTGGCGTATGGTTGTTGAGTGCTTTTTCAATTAGCCTGGGAATATCCATAAATCCAATTTTTTTATCTAAAAATGCGGACACAGCAATTTCATTGGCAGCATTCAGAACAGCTGGATAGGTTTGACCCTGTTGGCAGGCTGTATAAGCTAAAGACAGACAAGGAAATTTATCCAGATCAGGTTCATAAAAATCAAGATGTTGCATGGTGAAAAAGTCAGGTATGGGTTGTTTCAGTGGTAGTCTTTTTGGATAGGATAGGGCATAAGCTATAGCTCCTTTCATGTCTGGAATCCCTAATTGTGCAATTACAGAGCCATCACAAAAAGCAACCATCGAATGAACAATACTTTGGGGATGAACCACAACCTGAATCCTGTCCGCTGGAGTGTTAAATAAAAAATGAGCTTCGATCACTTCGAGACCTTTATTCATTAAGGTTGCTGAATCAATACTGATTTTTCTTCCCATTTGCCATGTGGGATGTTTGAGCGCATCTTCTGGTCTAATGTCTTTGAATGTGGATTTTTCTCTGTTATGAAATGGACCCCCTGAGGCCGTTAATAATATGTGATCCATTTCATCAGCTTGATTGCCGTTCAGGCATTGAAATATGGCACTATGTTCGCTATCAACCGGCAATAAACGAATATTATTTTCTTTTACAGCATTCATGACAATATCACCGGCCATTACAAGCGTTTCTTTATTGGCAAGGGCAATATCTTTCCCAGCCTGAATGGCTGAAAGGGTTGGAAGTAATCCTGTTGCTCCTACGATAGCTGAAACAACCATATGAGAGGATGGATACGATCCTATATATTGATACCCCTCAATACCATGAACAATTTCGAGTGGCTTATCAATCATTCTTTTTAAATCATTGGCCCGATGCTCATCTAACACACACACACATTTAGGATTGAATGTATTGATTTGTTCACAAAGAACATTCAGATTGATTCCTGCTGCAAGCGCTTCCACCTGATACAGATCAGGAAATTGTTTAATGACAGCCAACGTATTTTGACCAATTGAACCTGTTGATCCTAAAATACTCAATTTTTTTCGGAAATTTTCAATCATAGCTGTTATCCAATGAATAGGGTTTTGTATGCATAAACCAGAGGGGCAGCAAACATTAAGGCATCGATTCTGTCTAAAATACCGCCATGACCGGGTAAAATGTGGCCAGAATCTTTGATATCTGAAACACGCTTTAAGACAGATTCAAATAAGTCTCCAAAAGGGGCAATAAGGCCGACAATGCTTGAAAGACCTATCATATGCCATATTGACATGGGAAGCCCAGAAATGAATCCCAAAACAATACAGGTAATCATGCAAAGTAAGCAACCCCCAATATATCCCTCTATGGTTTTTTTGGGGCTGACAGCAGAACATAATGGATTTTTACCCAATTGTTTTCCAACAAAGTATCCCCCTGTATCACAAGCAAAAACCATCATGAATGTAAGATAAATCCATAGATGCCCCTGATCAAACTGGCGAATTAAAATCATAAATCCCAATAAACCAGATACATAGATTAATCCCATCACCTGCCGAAACATTATATCTAAGATGTCTGGCGAATGTTTATAAGAAACAACTGTGAAGATCGCTAACAGAAACAGATAAGATACGGCTATTATCCACAAATACTCTGAATATCCCATACTCAATGTAATGATCCACAACGTTGACAGCGCAAAACCTAAAATATTTGATGCCTGAAAAACAGGTGCATCTTTTAAAACAATGCCATAATATTCATATAAACAAATGAGTGCTGCCACAAGGACAAGTGCCACAAATGTGGGCATCCAGTAAACAATTAAAAAAAGCGCAGGTAATAAAATAAGCGCAGTTTGCCACCGTTTGTTTAATTCAGTGTTCATAACAAAAAACCTTAAAAAAATATTAGATTTTATTAATGTTGATATTTTTCCATCATATCTTGTAATACATTCGCCAATTGACTCAAATTTTGAGCGGCTTCTTCAGTCTGTCGGGTACCGGTATCAGCTTGTGCGGCGGCCTGGTTAATACTTTCCATGGCTACAACAATTTGATCCATTCCAGTTAGTTGTTCATTTGTACTGACAGCAATTTGATCCGCAGCCTGTGCCGCATGTTGAATGCGATCACGTATGCCTTGAATGGCCTGACCGGTTTTTTGAGTCAATTGAACACCAGCTTCGGCACGTTTCGTACCTTCTTCTGTGACCATAACTGCTGTATTTGAAGATTTTTGAATCTCTCCTAAAATATCTTTGACCTGTGATGTTGCCTGACGTGATTGTTCTGCCAGATTACGGACTTCGCCTGCAACAACAGAAAATCCCTTGCCGGCATCGCCAGCTCTTGCAGCTTCAATTGCAGCATTTAAGGCTAGCAGATTGGATTGATCAGCAATGTCATTAACAGTAGCAATGATCTCTCCAATTTGTTGGGTTTGTTCCGAAAGGCTGAGAATCGTTTCTGCAATAGCGGCAACCTGATCTTTGATATTGTTCATACCTGCCATATTGGACTCTATTGCGCTTAAACCTTCATCTGCAACAGATGTGGCTTCTTTTACCATATCAGATACCAGACGACCTCGGTCAGCCGTTTGTTCAGCCGTTTGTCGCACTTCCTGAACCGTTGATGTTGTTTCTGCTACTGATGCGGTTTGTTCGCTGGATGTGGCCGCCTGTTCTGTCGTCGCTGATAATATTTGAGTGCTGGCAGAGGTGACATTATTGACAGTCTCGTTAATACTGATAATCATTTCTCTGAGACTGTCACCTAACTGATTCAAAGCAATTGTAAATGATTCAAAATCACCATTAAATTTTTGTTCTATGGGTGGCGGAATCTTGCCAGATGCTATACTTTTCACATAAGTAACTGCAACATTAAGAGGACCAATGATGGCATCAAGAGTATCGTTAACGCCTTGAATGATTTTTTGAAAATCGCCATGATGCCGTGATACATCAGCACGAGTGCTCAATACGCCATTAATACCTGCTTTACTTAACATATCAGCATCATCAATCAACGCATTGACAGCATCAATACATCCATTTAAATTCTTTTTAAGTTTATTAAAATCGCCGCGATATTCATCGCTAATTTTTTCTGGAATATCTCCACGGCTGATACGATCCACAACATCAGCTGCGACCCCTAAGGGCTTGATAAAGGACTCTACAATATTATTGGCGTTTTTCACCAATTCAGCATAAGATCCTGAAAATTGACTGGCATCTCCTCTTATTTTAAAGTTACCTTCATCCACAGCATTAATAATTTTTACAATTTCATTATTGATTTCCCGTTCTCCACTAATATTAACAAAGCATTCCAGCGCACCGGTAATTTTATCATTCATATCTTTGACTGGAGATGAAGTATATCGGACGGGAATATCAAGTCCTTTGGGGTCAAGAATAGTGTCAGATGTATGTTCACCATTGGTTTCCATGGCAAGTTTGCTTTGACAATTTTGAGACTGGCAGTGAGGTGTTTTTAATAAATGATAACATTTTTTTCCAACGATGTCATCCAGTGACATATTCAAAATGGATCTGCAGGATTTATTCATATATTGTACCGAATAATTACTATCTATTTCCATAATTGGAGTGGGAAGATTTTCTAAATTATCGATCATTCTTTTTTGCGCTGCTACCATTTCATTAAGGCCTTCGGCCATCACACCAATCTCATCTTTTCGATTCATTTGTAGAATAGAACGTTTTCCATTTTTTACTTCTTCGATAAAATGAACAACTTCTTTTATGGGCTTTGTAATACTATCGGAAAAAAAGAATCCCGCCAATATGATCATCACTGTCATGATACCTGCAAAAGTCCAGATAACCTGGTTCATCTGAGAAACAGTTGCAAATGCATCTTTTTCTGAAATTTCAGCAATAATAACCCATTGAGTACCCCAAATATTAATGGGTGAATATGCAGATAAAACTTTGTTATTGTTATAGTTTAAAAGAAATTTAATATGAGTCTTTCCTGAAAGGCCGTCAATAACGGCATCAGTATTAACACTTCCACGTTTAGGGTCGGCAAAAGAGGCTTTTACAGTGCGGTAAGTTGGATCAAGAAAAGAGTTTGATCTCATTTTTCCATCCGGTCCAACCAGGTATGTTTCGAAACTATCTTCCATACCTTCATTATGGGCCATTATTTCATTGATGTCATCGATTGAAAGTTGTAAGGCAATAATCAAATCCATTTTATCATTATTCATTAATGGCAATGCAATAAAAGCTGCTGGCTCGTTATTGCTTGGTGCATAGGGAGAATAATCAATAAATCCGAATTGTTGTTTTTTTATAACCGATTGAATAAGTTTACCCAATCCGCTTTTCGCATAAGGTCCATTTAAAATATTGGTACCATAATCCGACTCCTTTGCAGCAGTATAAAGAATTTTACCTTTGGGATGAATTAAAAAAAGATCATAAAAATGGTATTGCTGGATAAAAAGTTCAAAAAAGGCTTTATGGTGTTCACTTAATAGTTGCGTATGATCAGATGTTTCCCAAATGTTTTCAGATTTAAAAAATGTTTTTATGATATTCACCAGAACATTAAGATCGCCTTCACGCTCTCTAAAATGAGATAAAATTTCATGTTTTTTAATTTCTCTGATCGTTTCAAGCTCTTCTAACGCATTTTCGGAAAATCCATGTGATGCCTGACGGCTTGTCCATGCGCCAAGAATAACAAGCGGCAAAATACCAATACACAGAAATAATGCCACCAATTTGGGTCTGATATTGACATTTTTTAATGAAAACATTTTTTTCTCCTTAACGATATTGGGTTATTCATTTAAAAAAAATATATAGCATAATTTCATACCATACAAATAATTCTAATGCACATAAAATATTGATTACTGCGATGCCTTCTTATTGCTTAAAAATGAGACGATATTATTGGTTAGCAAAGCGATGAACATCAAAACTAACCCCAAAGCAATCCCTTTTGAGAAATCTCCTTGATTGGTTTCTAAGGCTATTGCAGTGGTTATTGTTCGTGTAGACCACTTAATATTGCCCCCAATCATCATTGAAATTCCCACCTCAGTCATGACACGACCATAAGCAGTCATTGAAGCGGCTATAATACCGAACTGAACTTCTTTTAATGTTGTAAAAAAAATCTGTTTCCGGTTAGCACCAAGGGAAATGAGGGTTGGCTTTAAGTCCTTGTCAACAGATTCAACTGAAGATGCCACCAAAGCAACCACAATGGGAAGGGCTAGTATGGTTTGGCCAATGGCTATTCCTGTTAATGTAAATAACAATCCAAGATTCCCTAAAGGGCCATACCGGGTTAAAAACGCATATACCATCAGTCCAATAAATACAGTTGGCAAAGACAACATTGTGTTTACTATTGTTCGAATGGTTTTTTGTCCTGGAAAGTGTGTGTAGCCCAACCAAAATCCACAAGGGAGACCAATCAGGAGACTGACAATCATGGAGATCGATGTCGCTTGAAGTGTTGCAGAGACAGCAGAAAAAGTTTCTTGATCTCCATGAATTAGAAGAATAATGGCCTGATAGAACCCATTGATAATATAGTCCATGACAAATACTTATTGCTTTAGAGCATTGTGAGCTTCCTCACTGCTTTCATAGATATGAGGTGGAACATTCCGCTGAACCAGTGCATCTTTAAGTTTCATTCTTAAAAATGTACTGGTTGTGTATCGGGTTACTTTTGAATAAAAACGATCCACGATATTTTTAACCATCTGTGTATAGCTTTCAATAAGATCTGGCCGGATGGAAAAATTATCATAGTTTACAATCGTATAAACCTTATGGTTTAGTGGGGACAATAGCTGTTCAACAGTTTCTTTGATGTCCTGAATGTCTTTTTGTCGATTAACAGAAAAACTTTCAAAGTTGACAAAAAATAAATTGTCTTTTTCATGGTAAATCATTCTATCTTTAAGAGAAATGGATAGCAGATCTTCTTTAATACCCATAGGCTCATCAAGAAAAATTCGTTGATCCATGAGTGGAATAGGATCAGAATAGATCGGTGTAAAGTCCATATGTTTTAGGATATCTTGTTCTAAATCAATCCCTGGAGCGATCTCTATGAGTTTCATTCCCTTTTCAGTCAGTTCAAAAACACAACGTTCAGTAATGTATAAAACAGGCTGGGCTTTTTGAATGGCATATTGACCACTAAAGGTTATATGTTCAACATCTTTGACAAATTTAATACTTTTTCCTTCAGTATCGATTTTGCACTGACCTTTTTCATCAACAGAAACTTTCAATCCAATAGCTGTGAATGTTCCAACAAACACTATTTTTCGGGCACTTTGGCTAATATTGATAAATCCACCTGCACCCGCTAATTTGGGCCCAAATTTGCTGACATTTAGATTCCCATGACGGTCAGCTTGAGCCAGTCCCAAAAAAGCAAGATCAAGCCCACCGCCATCGTAAAAATCAAATTGATAGGGTTGATCAATAATTGCTTCTGTATTGGATGCTGCCCCAAAATTTAAACCCCCTGCCGGAAGTCCTCCGATAACGCCTGGTTCTGCAGTCAATGTAATATTGTCTAATATGCCTTCTTCATGGGCAACTGATGCAATCCCTTCAGGCATACCGATTCCCAGGTTAACAACACTGTTAGGTTTCAGTTCCATTGCTGCACGACGCGCTATGATTTTTCGATCATTCATTTTCATATGAGGAAGAGATTGCATGGGCATTCGAATTTCGCCACTATAAGACGGATTGTATTTTTCCGCAAATGTTTGCCAATGATTTTCCGGGCTGGAAACGACCACACAATCAACTAAGATTCCAGGAATTTTAACATTTCTACTGTTTAATGATCCACGTTCAGCAATACGTTCAACCTGAACAATAACAACACCATTAGAATTTTTCGCAGCCATGGCAATAGACAATGTTTCAAGTGTCAATGCTTCACGTTCCATGGTGATATTGCCATCGGTATCGGCTGTTGTGCCACGCAATAGTGCCACATTAACTGGAAACGTTTTATAGGCAAGGTATTCGTGACCATCAAACAGAATGCTTTCAACAATATTCTCGGTCGTTTTTGCATTGAGTTTGCCGCCACCATTTTTGGGATCAACAAAAGTGCCTAAGCCCACAGTGGTTATCGTGCGTGGTTTTTTGGCAGCAGAATCACGAAACATATGACTGATAACACCTTGAGGCAGATTATATGCGATAATTTCATTATTGATTGCTAACGCTTGTAGTTTAGGTGCCAGCCCCCAGTGTCCCCCAATTACTTTGCGTATAAGGCCTCGATGGCCAAAATGATTTAATCCTTTTTCCTTACCATCTCCCATTCCAGCAGCATAGACAAGTGTTAAATCCTTTGGATGGCCGGTTTTCAAATAATACTCTTCGAGCTTAATAGCGATTTCTTCGGGAAATCCAATACCAACAAAGCCACCGGTTGCAACAGTATCTCCATCATGAATGACTTGAATGGCTTCTTCTGCAGTCACAATTTTACCTTTTTTCATACGGGATGGTGGTAATACACCCAGCATTGGATGTCCACTATCATTTTGAATAATTTTGTTATCCGATGACATGAATTGTCTCCTTATGATTCAATAATATTATGGGTTACAAAGATTGAACCGTGTTTTTAAATACATTGCCTCTATGGTTATAACTGTCAAACATATCAAAACTGGCACAAGCTGGTGATAGCAAAACAGCATCACCTGATCTTGCGTTTTCATAGGCTTTTTGAATGGCGGATTCCAGTGTTGTGGCATTGTAAAATGGAATGTGATCAAGCTGAGGTGTTTGAAGACTTTTTCGAATAATATTATGAGCTTCTCCTATGAGTATACACTCGCAAACATTTTTTGTTATCAAGGGGATCAGTACAGAATAATCTCCGCCTTTATCCTGTCCTCCCAGAATTAAATGAACGGGTTGTTCAAAACAAGACAATGCCTTAACAACCGCATCAACATTGGTTGCTTTGGAATCATTATAAAACGATATCCCATTGATTGTTCTGATAAACTCGACGCGGTGCGGTAAACCTTTAAATGAATGAATCGCTTTTTGTATGCCATCAGATGTTGCGCCAAGCTTATGAGCTGAAAGAATTGCAGCTGCAATATTTTGTCGATTATGATGACCGATTAAGGGGGTTTGGCTAATATCAATTGTAAGGCCAAATGGAAATATTATTTGTTCTTTGGAGTTACAATTCACCGATATTTTTTGACAATCGGGATTGTCATTATCAATCCAGAAAATACGGCTTTTAATGGAAGTAGCATTTTTCAAACAATATTCATCCTGTGCATTTAATAT
>Ga0272440_1001013_pt1 | contig 23496 bp, 13 predicted proteins | sample SSMMMBAug17_FD_192440 | JGI IMG/M metagenome (GOLD analysis project Ga0272440, IMG submission 192440) | Marine sediment archaeal communities from Little Sippewissett salt marsh, Falmouth, MA, United States - SSM-MMB-Aug17 | ecosystem: Environmental > Aquatic > Marine > Wetlands > Sediment ...
GTTTAATCAAACCTATTCTGATTCAAACTACTCGGAAACCGGTGTGATGATTTTATATTTAAAGTATGTCAATTCTTTAAAAAGCAAACAAAAAGAATGGCAAATCTATGGCAGTCTGCGTATTTATGAATGATTGAAATGTAACCAAAATTGGCGATCAGTGTAAACATGTTCAAAAAACGAAAATGAACATTTCTTTAATGGGGAACTTATTTTTCAGAACGTTCCTAAGTAAATATTGAATAATGAGGAACTTATTTTCAGAGCTCTCCTTTACGACCGATGGGCATTTTAAAATCATGAATACAGAAACCGAAAACATTGAAATAATGTTATTGCTTGAAGCCATATATCAAAAGTATGGATACGATTTTAGAGACTATTCCCGAGCCTCTATCAAACGACGCATTAAACACACGTTATCCATGTCCGGCCTTGATAATATTTCTGAAATGGTGCGCCAGGTTTTGTACGATGAACGTTTTTTCAATAGGTTGTTAATGAATTTTTCCATCAATGTCACAGAAATGTTTCGAGACCCACCATTTTATAAGGCTTTAAGCCAGACAGTCATTAAAGAATTGAAACAAAAAGCCTTTGTTCGCATTTGGCACGCTGGTTGCGCGACTGGTGAAGAAGCTTACTCTATGGCCATTCTTTTAAAAGAAGCTGGTCTTTATGATCGTTCCAGGATTTATGCAACTGATTTCAATGAAGAAGTCATTCGCAAGGCCAGAGAAGGGATTTATCCACTGAATGACATTATAAAATATGGGCAAAACTATTCCCAATCCACTGGAAATGAAAATTTTTCAAAATATTATACCTCGCGCTATGATTATGCCATCATTGATCGATCTCTTCGAAAGAATATTATTTTTTCAGATTATAATCTGGTGACAGATCATGTGTTTTGTGAAATGGATTTAATTGTTTGCAGAAATGTGTTGATATATTTTAATCGAACGCTTCAAAATCGGGTGCTCAATCTGTTTATTGAAAGCCTGGCACCAAAAGGGTATATGTGCCTGGGACTTCAGGAAAGTACTAAGTTTACTGACTATGCGAACAATTTTATTGAAATTGCCAGAAAAGAAAAAATATATCAAAAAGTTGAGCCGCAATAATGAATTACATATCAGCCCCTAATTGACCACAGGCCGCCATAACGCGCTGGCCTTTTGTGGCGCGTTTTCTCACATACAATTTTTTTTCGATCAGCCAATCACAAAACTGATTGAATTGTTCAAGGGTTGGGGGTTCAAAAGTAAAATGGCTTTGTGGATTGTAAGGAATCACGTTAATACGCACGCGCAAAGGTGAAACAAAGTCTGCCAATGCGTCGGCATCAGAAGGTTGATCATTCACCCCTTTGATCAATACATATTCCATAAAAAGGACCTCTTTTGATTTCAAAGGAAATTCTTTCAGACTGGCTTGAAGCATTTTTAATGGATACTTTCGATTGATTGGCATTAACTGATTTCGAAGTTTATCATTGGCTGCATTGATCGATATGGCCAGGTGAATCCCTTTGGGCCCATATTTTGACAAGTGTTGTATTCCTGGCACATGCCCTGATGTTGACAGGGTAATAAATTTTTTGGGAAAATCAAACCCCCGCGGATCAGTCAGTACATGAATGGCCTGGACGACCGCATCAATATTATCAAAAGGTTCGCCCATCCCCATAAAGACAATATTTCGAACCGGCGCATTTAAATAAAAAATGGCAGTATAAACCTGAGCGACAATTTCCTCTGCTGTCAGGTGACGAATGAATCCCATCTGACCTGTCTGACAAAATTGACATCCCATCCGACACCCAACTTGTGATGAAATACATAGGGTTTGATGATACAGCATTGGAATGATGACTGATTCAATACAATGGCCATCAGATAAACGACAGATATATTTCATAACGCCATCATCTTTTTTTATATCCACAATGGGAAGCGCTAAAACATCTATAACAGATTGAATTTTAAGTGTAAGATCTCCAGAGCGAATAAATTCCCTAACCTTTGAAAAATCTGTGTTGCCATGAAGAAAAATTTCACGCATGATTGCTTTTGCATGATATTCACCTTTACCAAATTGATTTTTCAATCGTTGGGTGAGATCATCATATGTCATTGAAAGTATTCGGATGCTGTCTGACATAAAGCTTAACGAAATATACCTAAAAAACCTTTCTTTTTGGCTTGGGGGGCGATTTTATTAATAATTTTGGGTGAGAAATTTTCTTTCTTCAAAAGCGTTCGGATGTCTTCATTTTTTTTAAGCCCTGACTGCTCAATACATTTTTTTGCACGGGCCATTTCATCTTGCATTTTGTCCTGTCGCTTGTCATCCATCAACCCTTGAACTTCATCAATGTAACGTCTCATTTTTCTGGCATCAGCCGCCATTTGAGACATTTCACCAATGGTTGGTTTTTTGGGGTTATCATCAGGAATTCGTCGTAATTTTTTGCGGCGATCTTCAAAATGCCGAAGTAATTCCCTTGCACGTTCCAAAAACTTTCTGGCATCAGCCAACTCATTAATTTTTAAATAAATTCTTGATATTAACAGCACAAGATCAACTTCTGCCTGATCGCTTTTTATGGTGGTTGTACCGGTCAATGTTTTTTCGTAATAATCTATGGCCATTTTCAATGCTTGAATTTCATCAAAAGGCACATCTTTCCAGTGTTTTTGAACATTCTTAGCCAGGGTTTGGATTTCTGCAGTATGTTTTTTTTTGAAATTTTCATTGGATGCGATGTCACGAAACAGCCAGGCCAGACGCAATGAATAGCGTCCAATATTAATAGGTTCTTTATTCACAAAATCATCAACCAACTGCATTTGATAGATGGCCAATAGATAGAGCTGCACTGCATTAAAATGAGTCATGTTTTCGTCATATTTTTCTGGAGTCAACAAGTCGAATACCTGGTGTATGGATGGATCATTTTTATAGGCCAAAATAATGGCTTTTTTGAGTTTCTCAGGACGAACAACGCTGTCCTTGAGCGGATTTTCATATTCAGATCGCGCAGCAGTAAAATGACAATGTGGGCAATGCCACATAAAAAACACCGCAGGATGAATGTGTCCAAGTCCTTTTTTTTTACGCAAAATAGTCAGCGGTTTAAGATCAATATCGCGGCCTTGCTCAATGAATAGGTGAGACTTTAATTTGGTTTGTTCATGCTCCACACCACAGATCGGGCAGATCACATTGGCACGCAGAAAAGGATTTTGACTCTCTTCAACAGCTTTTGATTTTGTCGCCTTGTTTGACATTTCGTTCTCTTTCTTCATATCACCTTCTTTCTTAGTTATAACTAAGCGATTGAATTTATTAACAGTAAAAAACTAAAGATAGAATAATGCAAGTTTCGTGCAAGAAAAAAATAATTATTTTTTCCAAAGAGCTTAGGAACGTTCTGAAAATAAGTTCCCCATTCAATAAATGTTCATTCAGTTTTTTGAACCATGATTACACTGAAGAAGATGAATAAGATGAAATAAAGACACTTTTAATGCATCTTATTCATTTTCTTCAGTGTAATCATGGTTCAAAATCGAATCAACAAATATTGAATAATGAGGAACTTATTTTCCGAGCATCCCTTACTTATTTTTGAGGAGACATTTTATGACAGAAAAGTAACATAATTCTACAAACCTTTCAATAAAAATTGACCAGTGTATGAGCGCTCAACTTTTGATAATGCTTCAGGGGTGCCTTCAGCAATTACTTGCCCGCCATTATCCCCTCCTTCAGGCCCTAAATCAATGATATGATCTGCAGACTTGATAACATCGAGATTATGCTCAATCACCACGATTGTATTGCCATTATCCACCAATCGATTTAACACATTGAGTAGTTTTTGAACATCTGCAAAGTGAAGACCTGTTGTGGGTTCATCCAGGAAATATATGGTTCGTCCGGTACCTCGTTTGCTTAATTCTCGTGAAAGCTTAACACGTTGTGCTTCACCACCAGAAAGCGTAGTCGCCGATTGCCCTAACTTGATATATCCCAGCCCCACGTCAACCAATGTTTGTAACTTATTTTTAATTTTGTCGATATTTTCAAAAAAAGCAAGACATTGGTTAATTGTCATATTTAAAATTTCCGCAATACTTTTTCCTTTGTATTTAATGTCCAGCGTCTCACGATTATATCTAGCGCCCTGGCAGACATCACATGTCACAAAGACATCAGGCAAAAAATGCATTTCAATTCGAATGATTCCATCCCCTGAGCATGCCTCACAGCGCCCCCCTTTAACATTAAAGCTGAAACGGCCCGGAGAATAACCGCGCGCACGAGAATCCGGTGTACGTGCGAATAGTTCACGAATATACGTAAATAAACCTGTATAAGTGCCTGGATTGGAGCGTGGTGTTCGGCCAATAGGGGATTGGTCGATATGGATGACTTTATCAACATGACGCAAGCCTCGTATATGGTCATGCATACCTGCCTGAACGCGGGTGTTATTTAAATACTGACATAGAGATTTGTACAGTGTTTCAAGCACAAGGGTTGATTTTCCAGAACCAGAAACACCTGTTACACAAATAAATTGCCCTAATGGAAATTCAACATTTATTGATTTTAAATTGTTTTGACATGCGCCTTCAACAATCAGTTTTTTGGATGATGCATTTCGTCTTTTTTTGGGGACAGCAATGACTTTTTTTCCTGATAAATATTGACCGGTTAAAGATCGTTCGCTTTTAAATAAGTCTTCCGGCTTGCCATTAAAAACAACCTCGCCGCCATTAACCCCTGCAGCAGGCCCCATATCGACAACATGATCGGCAGATAGGATTGTTTCCTCATCATGCTCTACGACAATCACTGTATTTCCTAGATCTCGCATTTCAGCCAATGTGCGTAATAGTCGTTGATTATCTCTTTGGTGAAGTCCAATGCTGGGTTCATCTAATACATACATCACACCAGTCAATTTAGACCCAATCTGTGTGGCCAGACGAATACGTTGACTTTCTCCCCCAGAAAGAGTCGCAGCTGCGCGGTCCAGGGTTAAATAATCCAGTCCCACATTGCTCAGAAAAGCCAATCTTTCTTGAATTTCCTTGAGTATCTTTTCAGCGATCATTTGTTTTTTGGCATCTAGTGTCAATTCATGTAAAAAATGCTGCGCCTTTTTCACCGTGTTGGCAGTACATTCTGAAATATTTTTGCCATCCACTTTAACAGCCAGGCTTTCTTTTCTAAGACGTAGCCCCTTACATTGAGGACAGGGTTTGAAAGTCATATATTTTTCGATGTCTTCACGAGAATGGTTGGATTGCGTTTCTCGGTAACGTCTCTCCAATGAAGGAATAATACCTTCATAAGGCTTTTTATATGTAAATCGTCGATTTTCACGTTCGCCATAAAATGTAATGGCTTCATCAGAAGAACCATAAAACAACACCGACTGGAATGATTGCGGTAATTTTTCAAATGGTGTTCCGACATCCACCTGATAATGATTGGTCAGCGCTTCAAGAAATTCATAATAAAAAATGGATGCGCGATTGGCCCACAATGCCACTGCACCATCCCTTAAAGATAATTGTTTGTTGGGCACAATCAGGTCTGGATCAAATTCCATATGCGAACCGAGTCCATCACATCGACTACATGCGCCTTGAGGTGAATTAAAAGAAAAGCTTGCTGGCGTAAACTTCGGATAACTGATTCCACAGGTCACACAGGCTGATGTTTCGCTGAATAAAATGGTGTCACCATCCAAAACCTGAACAGAGACCAAACCTTGCGATTGACCCAATGCCAACTCTATTGAATCTGCCAAACGATTTTTGATATCTGGCCGAACCACCAGACGATCAATGACCACATCAATGGTATGCTTTTTATTTTTGGGCAGGGGCCTGGTATCTTCGAGCAGAATAATTTCACCATTGACTTTCACTCGGGCAAAACCATCCTTTTTAAGCCTTGTAAAGAGCTTATCGTGGGTCCCTTTTTGACCGGAAACCATTGGTGCTAAAACCAAAATTTTGGTAGATTCGGGCAGGGACATGACTTGATCCACCATTTGATCCACTGTTTGCGATGAAATCACTTTACCACATTTATAGCAATGGGGTGTGCCAACTCGTGCATATAAGAGACGTAAATAGTCATAAATTTCTGTTACAGTGCCTACTGTCGATCGCGGGTTATGACTGGCAGTTTTTTGTTCAATGGCGATGGCAGGTGAAAGGCCTTCAATGGTTTCAACATCCGGCTTTTCCATACGTTCTAAAAACTGTCGCGCATAGGTAGACAGCGATTCTACATAACGCCTTTGGCCTTCAGCATAAAGAGTGTCAAATGCCAGTGTTGATTTTCCGGAACCCGACAGCCCGGTGACGACAATCAGTTTATTTTTGGGAAGATCCAGATCAATATTTTTCAAATTGTGTTGTCTGGCCCCACGAATTCTTAGCATGAATTACTCCCACAAATTATTGTTTTGCGCGTTTCCATTGATAGGGTTTTTGAATCAGTTCAATAAGGGAATCGAGAATTGTTCCTATAATCCCAATTGCAATGACAATGGCCATCAGTCGGTCGTATGACATGGTATCCCTTGCATCGTTAATCAGATAACCGAGTCCGCTTGAAATGCCTAAAAATTCAGCAGGTACCAAAACAATCCATGCAACCCCCAGGGCCATGCGTAAACTGGTTAGCATGTAAGGTATGGTTGATGGGACGATGATTTTAAAAATTAATTGATAATTTTTCGCGCCTTGATTGATCGCCATTAGCAACCAACGTGATTCAACCCGGGTCACCCCCAGGGTGGTATTGATAATGATCGGCCAAATCGTTGCCATGATCAACAAAAATATAATTGCCGATTCAAAGCTTTGAAAGACCAATAACGCAATAGGCATCCAGGATATGGGGCTTATCATACGAAGAAACTGAATGGGCGGATATGAAATCATTTTCAATTTTTCGTAAAATCCTAAAAGAATACCCAAAGGAATCCCCATAAGGGCTGATATAAAAATACTAACGACAATACGTCTCAGGCTAGCATATACCGAATGCCAGAATGATGGATCATAAATCAGTTCAAACAAGGCCTTGAATGTTGGCATTGGAAAAAATCCAGAAAACTGTTCATAGCCTTCTTGTGAAAAAGTCAGGTATCCAATAATTGTCCAGCTGAGAACTAACAATAAAATGCCAAAAAAGCCATAACCAATTTTTGCCCACATAAGCGCCCTCTTTCAAAGTGAAACGATTTCTTCTCTATGCCACGGGTTGGCGATATCCATAGTGTGTGAAAAATGTTTCAACCCACCAACATTCTGTATCGCTTTTTTTACAAAGGAATCATCAACAAGATCACGAATAGAAGTTTTCCATGGAATCTGTTTCAGAAATGTTGTATCACCTTCCATTCGAGTGTGTTGCATTTCTTGAATGATCAATCGGGTTGCCGAGGGGTATGGATAAGGTTGAAAACCGATCCTTCCAACTTGCCATTTGGGATTTTTTATTGCCTGGGGTGTATTTCCTTTGCCATATTTAGACAATTCATAACCTGTAAAAACACGGCTTAGAGTTTTTTCAGAAACCGGTAAATAGTTTTTGCCATCTTTGCTGAGAATTTTCGCAGTTTTTAATGGGTTTTGCGTAATCCAAAGCTGGGCTCGAACAATGGCATTGACAACCTTCTGCGTAAAAACTGGCCTTGAGTTGATTAAATTTTCATTCATGACAACAACACAGCATGGATGATTTTTCCAGATATCGCCTGTAAATCGCATGATTTTTGCGCCGATTTTCATTTCTGCAATGGCATTAAAAGGTTCAGCAACAATATAGCCATCAATCTTATGCGCAACCATTGCTGATGGCATTTCTGGAGGGGGCAGAATAAAAAGATTCACTTCATCTGGTTTCAAGGGTGATGTATGCGGCTGAATGACAGGTTTCAATCCAACATGTCTCAAACCCATCTGCAGAATTATATTATGCATCGAATACCAGTATGGCACCGCAATTTGACAACCACCCAGATCTTTAAATGATTGAATGTTTGAATTTTTTTTTACAGACAGGGCACTCCCATTCACATGGTTCCAGGCAAGAATCTTTACAGGAAATTTTCGATTCAAGCGCATCCATACCGGAATGGGAAACAACATGTGGGTGAGATTGAACTTATGGGTCAAAAATGATTCAGTAAGGGTTGACCATCTACGTACTTTAATGGGTTTTGAAACATGAAGCCCTTCATCCTGAAAGTAGTTGTTTTCATACGCAATTAAAAGGGGAGTGGCGTCAGTAATGGGAAGGTAGCCCAGTCGCAGTTGAGGTGATTTTTCTGTTGCAAAGGATATCGGTGTTATTCCAAATGAAGCTGCTGTTGCACATAGACCTTTAATAAAACTACGTCTGTTTATAGCGGACGAAGCGATCATATCCCTCCTCTATGGACTGATGATGTTTGGCACGATTGATTTTGTAAATTTTTTCCAATTGCATCATGATATGTATACGTTTTAAAGCGAGTTGCCTGTCAGTAATTTTTCTGGGATAGGGATTTAATATATCAATTATTTTTCTCACACTGCATGGCTTTCCGCCCAAAAGGACGACTTTGTTTCCCAGAACAATGGCTTCATCAACATCATGTGTAACAAATATTGCTGTAAACTGTTCATACTCCCAAAGCTTAATCAGTTCTTGTTGCATGCGTGTGCGTGTAAATGTATCCAGTGAAACAAAGGGTTCATCCATTAATATTACTTTTGGATGTCCAATCAGTGCCCGGGCAAGAGAAACTCGACAGGCCATTCCCATGGACAATTCAGAGGGATAAATTTTTTCAAATCCATCCAGTCCAATTAATTCGATAAAGTATCGAATACGTTCATCCAGATCTTTGGTATCTCCTCTAAGCTTACAACCAAAAGCAATATTCTCAATAACATTGAGCCAGGGAAGTAGACTGGGTTGCTGAAAAAGTAAAGAAATTTCGGGATCTGGCCTGGTAATTGCTTTGCCATCAACAAGAATCCTTCCTGAAGTTGGGGGTTCAATTCCAGCTATAATGTTCAGCAAAGTGGATTTTCCGCAACCTGATTCGCCTAATAGCATGACAAATTCACCCTGTTCAACAGGGATTTGAATATCCTTTAATACCGGGACAGATGTTTTATCCGGAAGATCAAATATTTTTTCAATGTTGTCGATTAATAATTTCACGAATTTGTTTCATCTTGTGCATTATCGGCACTATTTTTATTCATGAAGGGAAGCTCTGAAAATAAGTTCCCCCATTAAATAAATGCTCATTCAGTTTTTTTTAACCATGATTACACTGAAGAAGATGAATAACATGAAATAAAGACACTTTAAATTCATCTGATTCATCTTCTTCAGTGTAATCATGGTTCAGAAACGAATCAACAAATATTGAATAATGAGGAACTTATTTTCCGAGCTTTCCTAAGAATAAGTGTCACTTACAAAAAACAAAAAAGGACTCATACAAGATTGTACAGCAATAATCAATTCAATAAAGCATTTCTGAGGTTTCATAATGAATATTAAAAAAAAAATCAACTAAAATATTATTTTGATTACCCTTCGTCGCAATCCACTGTATAAAAGCAACTATTTTCAAGTCTTTTTCGTGTAGGGTCGTCCAAATTTGATTTGAGTGTAACCAAAATTGCAGGTCAAACCGAAATCAAGCCTATGAGCAAAACCAATGGAGGGCGAACCTTATGTTCGCCCTCCGAACAATAACCAGAAACGAACCGATGACTAAAACCCATACATTTCCAGACATAGGTTTGCCCCTATATCATCATGCCGAATTCATTATCTATTTGAATATAACCCAGAATATCTCGACCCATCATTTTTATAAAATTCCGCAACACCTGTTCCTCTCTTCGGCGGATATTTTCTCGACGCGTCATTGCCTCAATATTTCCTGTCAAGATAATTCTTTTCGCTGGTACTTGACAGAGTTGAGTCATTGCTGATTTGCTTTGACGATGTATCACTGGAATCAATTTCAGCATGATTGCCAGATCAAACTGTGTGGATTGAAACAGGAAATCAGACCAGACAATATCTGAAATCTCCATACAAACTGGCTTTAATTGAATAGGTTGTAAATGGTGGGCAAATTGTTGAAGTACATTAATCACAGATGAATCCTTATCAATTGCCAGGTAATTTTTCAAGGATGCGCTTTTTTTAAAAGGATATGATAATGGATTCAATCCACATCCAATATCGACAATCGTTTGTGGAGAATCGATTAAAGCGAATAATTGACTGTAAAAATCATCGTAATATGGGAGACGTTCCTTTGAAGAGACATGGCTCGCTAACAGATCTTTCAATAAATTTTCTGATAACCCATTCTTTTCATCTGCCAGTCGTTGTTTTAAATTGTTTTCACTTGCCACATCTTGATGATATTGTCGTAACTGATAATAGATGGTCTTTTTTACTTCCTTTATAAAGCATTTATAGGCGTTAAGCCGGGTCAGATCCTGATTGTTGATTGTTTGAATTTTTTTTATTAATTTGGGATGTTTCTGAAGGGTTTCATTGATAATTTTTTTTACAGACTCCGGGCCCATTTTATATCGATTGCATATGAATTTTACTTCTTGATCGATCAGTTCATCTGGAAGGATCGTCATGATGATACCAAAGATAGCCAGGATTGTTTTAATTCACTCTGAGGAAACCAATGTTCATGGTGAAGGAGAACCTGATCAAGCATTTGTTCAAAGGTATTATTGTCAATTGCCACACGAATATCTTTCACCGTTTTAAGAATGGTCCACAGGTTATGACAGGTGAGCATTTTTGTGTTATCAATGATTGAAGAAATGTCATCAAATCCTTTACAGTAGGGGCATGGGCAAATGTATTCGCCTGACTTAATTTTTTCTCTATCCTGTGTCGCACCATAGGGCGTCATGTACCATCCCTGGCGAGCATAGTGCGCATATGATGATGAATCAAAAATATTGGCCCCCATTGCGATCATAAATGGCAGTTCAACTGGATCACCTGCGCCATAAACATGGAGGGGGATCTCACTGGAACAAACGCGCCGTGCATCCTGAATAACTTTTCCGACAAATGCAAGGTTATGGTTTCGATTGAAAAAAGGAACCAGACTTCCCAGCGCAAGATATTGTATATCCAAACGCAACAGTGCTTCAGTACTTTTTTGTCTTAAATCATGAAATTTTCCACCCTGCTGAACACCTGCCAGGGTTGCTTTCTCTATCAAAGAGAATGCTTCTTTGATACGAATATACGTTCTGTCCCATTTCTTTTTAGCAATGCTTCTGGATTCACCTGGACCACAGACCAAATCCAGTGGTGAAACTATATCAGAACCAATTTTTTCCTGAAATTTGACAATGGTTTTGTTTTTTAAATACAGGCTGCCTTGAAAGCCCTGGAATGCTCCAGAGTCTGTCATCACAAGATCAGGTAATCCGACATATTGATGAAGCGAGTGGTTCTTTTCAAGCTTCTTTCTGATTTCTCTGTCCTTGTATAAAAAGAAGGCATTGACAATACATCCCTGAATATCAAATTCTTTAACCCACGCATTGACCGAAAAAGGGGATTCTACTGGATGATAGACAGGTAAAAAAATAGGCAGTGGAAATTGCTTTCCTTTTCTATTTTTTAATACTGGCATGTGGTGATTTTGCGTTACAGCCTTTTGTAAACGGTTTGATATTATGGGTTCAATTTGTTCCATTGTATTTGAGGTGCTTTTTTTCTAAAATGTTCCTTGCGCAGAAAAATAAAAAACGACATTATCTTGATCCTCTTCAGGGCTGACAGGAAAGGCAATATCAGTAAAACATGAGAAGTAATTACGATAAAACAAACGCAATCCAAGACCATATCCGGTCAGCGCTTTGGTTTGCAGGCCAATTTCCGGCTCGTTGTTTAGGCGAATTCCACCATGATCAACAAAAATACCGCCTTGAATCAGTTCTGACAGGGGGTGTCCAAAAAAGGTTATTTCAGAGCCTGGTGGTGAAAACATCCATTCCATCGAAAAATTATAGCCTATATCCCCGAGATACGCTGATGGCAAATGGCCACGAACAGCCTCATAGCCACCAATCGCCATCTGGTCTAAAGGAATCAGATCGTCTGATGACCACTGGCCATTCATTCGAAAGACAAGCTGACTATATTGTTTGATTCGCTGAATACGCGATCCGGATAACGATACCTTTTGAAATGCTTTATTTGTTTTTTCAATATTGGGCCCTTTGTCCACAAAACTGACCTGATAGGTGCATTGTCCACGTGTTTTACCAAAAAAATGGTCCACCATGTCAAGATCAAGGCTTGTTTTGATTGAATTCAACTGATACGTCCCAATTGAAACTGATTCCCAGGCAGTTGTTTCACTGGATGTATGAAAAAATCCCAGCTGAGCGTTTATCCGCATATCACGTTTTAACACAATGGGATGTTTAATTGTTGTGCCATACATTTCAGTTTGACCTTCAATCGATAATACTGCTAGTTCTTGTCCCAGTTGTGAACTGCTTTTAATAAATGAAAAACCAACATAGGTTCCATAATAGTTGACTGGTATGTCCAGGTTGGCATATCCAATAAACAAATCTGATGGATCTTCTCCAGAAATACCTTTTAGAAATAACGTCATTCCGCCAAAGGGGTCGGTTATCTGACCTGACAGGCTGTAGCGGCTTTTACTAATATTTTCAGCACCATAGTTATTGTAAGATAATTGAAATTGATGCGCACTCTGATCATTATTTTTTAATACAATATCCACAGAGCCTTTCTTTTCACCCTTTGTTAACAGCAATTCTGTTTCATTCTTCGGAAGATCATTGACCAAAAGGAGGCTTTTTTCAAGATGACGTTCATTGATCACATAGTCAGGCGGGTCAACTTTGAAAAAACCTTTCAGCAAATTTTCCGAATAATATTTATTTCCAGTCACTTTTATCTTATCCAAGATGCCTTCTGCCACCCTTAATTGTAATACTCCATTTTGAATATCTTGTCTGGGAATATAACATCGGGCTAAAAAATATCCTTTTTCTTTGTATATTAAGGAAATTCTGTCAGTGAGTACCTGCATATCTGAAAAGTTAAGCATTGCATCAGGAAAATATTTCGACATATAATCATTCAGCACTTTTTCAAGGATATGGGTTGAAACAACTGTGTTCCCTTGAATATCAAAGGATTCAATATGCACACGCATGGGGGCTTCATCCTGAGCAATGACTATTTGCAGGGCAAAAAACATCATACACAAAATGCATGAAAAACACTGAATAATTAAATGAATAATATTTCTCACGAAAAACTCCTCTCAATAATGTCAGGCAGCTTTAAGCGACATGCTGCAGCAAAATCTTCTGGATAATGTCCATTGATCCATCGCAGTTGCGCCTCGCTGAATGCTCCGGGCGACTCAGGCATTTTGGGTAAAAATGCAATCATTAATCGCTGATCTGTTGGTTCTGAATCAAAACGACTGGCATACTCGATATGGGTCACCAATTGTGCATTGAGTGCAGATAATATTTTTGCAGTTATAAATATGGCCCGGTCCAGGGCATCCCGCATTTGGCGACCTGCCATCAGAATATTTCCAACAGCCAGCTTCGGCATAATTTGAATTTCCCACTGGGATGTTTGCGCTTTGGGAACGTAAATCATCATATGCCGATCTGAATAAATAATCAGTTCCTGTGGGCCTTTGTCTGGATCATCCATTCTCTGATTGGTTTCTATTGCTCGCACATAAGCATCAAAAAAAGAAGATCCAAACGTATCTTTATAGTCCTTTATAAAATCAGCAATAAGATCACCACATGCAAAACTATCCATGGAAAGATCAGGTTCATTTGTTGGTACTTGTGAAGGAATCATGGCATATTGTTGATGAATTTGTTGATGAGATGCATGTAGGCGATAATGGTTGGGCGCATAACCTGCGCCAAAATTCCATCCCCAAAGATTTGCATTCAGTGACAGCATATCCGGTGATTGTTTAATATGGTCGAGAATGGTCAAACGAAGGGTTTCCAGTTCATCATCAGGCATTTTTTTTCGATGCCCATTGATTTGAATATTTAGTTGTTTTGCCAGATGAATATAGGTGCGTTGATAATATAAATGGCGCATGCCGGTAATATCATCCATCGTAAGGGAATCCATATCGTACCGAATGGCATTTTCTGCCATATTGGCGGCATAATGTCCCCAAGGGATATAACTGTTTGCACGCAGGTATTCATAAACGTGGGTTTTATTGCTCAAGTATTCACCCACAATGGGGCTTTTTCCCTGGATGCCAGGACGAAGCACCATGGCTTTTTTATAATTGTCTGGCAGTATGGGGTTATTGGCAAGTGTTTCAAATAGAATGGAATTATAAATAACTGGATGCCCATCTGTTGCGTTATATTCCAAACCTGTTGGTTGGTTTTGATTGTCAAATGTAAAGGCACACACATGTTTTGCCAGTTGAACAAGGTCTTTGGGGTCATTTGACAGAAGTGCAATCGTTAACTGGATGGCTTCAGGTAATTGAGCCAAGAGTTGATCGGTCTTTTTTGTGGGAATTTCAGTATTGTCCATCCATTGCGAAAGGGTTTGTGACCATGAAAAAGAAGGTTTTTTGGGGAGAGAAAATGTTGATAATTGACATTGTCTTTTATCTGCCCATCGTTTTTTGATATAGGTGGTCCCCCTGAATGGAAAGGCATTGGGGATTTCATAGATGACATCTGCTTCTTGAATGGAGATATCATCTGCCGGAAAATTAGTTTGATTTATTTGAGAGCGCCCATCTGGAAATTGTCCCAATGATTGAATTGAATCGTTTTGTCTAAGGTTATCAACGTTATAAGAGGGTTGATGTATCCCATAGATAAATTTTCCTTTTGGGGATATGCAGGATCTGATGGACATAATTCTCTCCAATACAATTAAGAAAGCATATTGCTTTTCAATTGAAAATCTATGGTGGATGATTCATTCTTCTTCTAAATTAAGCGTTTTGACGAAATGGTGACCTCTTTAAGTATCATCAGATTCTGATGCATAATCATCAGCAGAACTTTTCCCCTCCAAAATAGAATGCATGATATTCACATGGCCATTGAGATCAGCAGCCTGGGATGAAAGAGAATCACAAGACCCTGCATTTTTCTGGGTAACATCTTCCATTTGAGAGAGAGCCGTATTGATTTGTTCAATACCTTTGGTCTGCATATCAGATGCTTTGGCAATATGGCTGACCAATTGCGTGACTTCTAATGAGATGGTGTTCACCTCTGCAAAAGCATCACTTGTTTTTACAACCAGCTCGTTACCTTCCTTAATTTTACTGACATTATGCGCGATAAATTTTTCAGTCGCTTTAGCAGCATCGGCCGAACGTTTTGCCAAAACGCGAACTTCATCTGCAACAACCGCAAATCCGCTGCCTGCCTCACCTGCAGTGGCTGCCTCAATGGATGCATTTAATGACAAAATATTGGTTTGAAAGGAGATGTCATCAATGGTTTTAATCACCTTGACTGTTTCTTCACTGGTAGTTGAAATTTCTTTCATTGAATCAGTCAGGTCTTTCATGGCATCATTGGTTTTATCCATCAGATCGTTGACTTTTTTCATCAATTCGTCAGCATGATTGGCATTTTTATTGTTCATCTTTGCCATTGAAGAAATTTCTTCCATTGATGATGAGGTTTCTTCAAGACTCGATGCCTGTAAGCTGGCACCTTCAGAAATTTCCTTGCTGGCAGTGTTTAATGCCTCACTGCTTTTTGAAAGATTCGTAGCAATCTCGCCAAACTGGTTGTGAACTTCGCTAAACTCTTTATTGCTGAATGTTTTAAGTCCCTGAAAAATTTCTTTTATGGGGCCTGTAATTGCCCGAGTCAGGAAAAATGAAATGAGAATGGAAATAAGTATGCAAGCTGCTGTACCCACAATAATCATTTGTCGTGCCAGTGTTGCAGATTTCGATGCATGTTGCTGACGTTTTGTCATGCGAGAGTTTTCATCCAAAATGAAATCAGACAGATTCTTACGTACCTTTTTCATGATATTGCTGCCCGTGCCAGCTTCAATAAGCGCTGTCACATCAGCCATGTCTGAGCGATCCTTATTGGCTTCCATTCTTTTCTTGATTTCTGGTTCAGCATCCTCTTCAATCCATTTTGTAATAATCGATCTGATTTTGTTAATACTTTCTTTCGTATTTTCAATCACAAAAGCATTATCAATAAAATCCATCAAGTCATAAATGGTACGATCAAACTGATTCTTTTTGGCTTCAAGTACTTTAAGAAATTTATCATTGCCGGTGATTATGTAACCGCGTAAACTATTTTCCATTTGATCCACACATCGGGCAGCAGCAAGGACTGTTCTGCTTGCCCATTCACTTTTATCTGTATCAAAGGCATCAAGTAAATCTTCAATATAAAATTCAATTTCATCCAATATTTTAAAACTTTCATTACTATCAATTTTTAAAATAATATTATCAATTTCAGAAGCATTGTACTGAACGTTTTTTCGCATTTGAATCAATGGGTTGGCAAATTCATCCATCCATTGTGAAAGAAGCCCTTGCATGCTTTCAAAAAATTCAACAGTTTCTTCTCGATCAAATGTTGCTTCAATTATTTGATGAACAAATTTTTCATGCCGATAAAAAGCATCTTTGGCATTTTTGTATTTTAACAAGAATTCTTCTTTTCCAGTAATCAAAAAACCCCGCATACCTGATTTCAGATTTTCAATATCCGTGGTGATGGTCATTATCAGGTTGGTGCCCCCCATATTTTCTGAATTAAGAAAATCGATATCCAGGCTTTCAAGGAATATGGCGACATTTTCTAGTTTTTCTTTTCCAATACCAGAAGCCAGTTTTTGTTTGATATACTGATCATTTCTTATGGTTACCTCCACCTGTCGTCGTTTGGCAATTTCGGGTTGCGCGGCATCTGCATTCCATTGATCTATGAATTGTTTAATTATTTTTAAACGTTTTACCTGTTCAGGGCTTTCCTTTACCAGCTCAATTGATGTGACGACTTTATCATTTAGTTTGTTGTTTCCATCAGTATAGGATTTGAGAAATTCATCTTTTCCAGCAATTAAAAATCCGCGCTCTCCACTTTCAAGATCGCTAATAATTTTGTCAATATCTTTGGCGCTGTCCATAATGCGATGGCTAAAATCGACCCACGCACTGGTTTCTAGTAGTGTCTTTATATTGATCATGCACACAATTCCCAGCACAATGACCAGTAAGAGTGGAACACTACTGCCTAATATCATTTTTGTCCCTAAACCCAAGTTACGAAACATACTTGTTCTCCCTTGCAAAAAAACGTTCGTTTTTCGATTGATTAAAATTTCTATCTAATATGAAAAGTTATCATCTGTCAATAATAAATAGATCCATGTGAACGACAAAGAAACAGATCATTCGTCTCTTCTAATGAATATATAAAATAATGGAGTTGACGAAAAAAATTAATTTTTTTTCATCTCACCTGTAAGATTTTTGAAATTTTCGTGTCTATATAAATAGAGGCCTTTTTTTAGAGATTAAATGGAGGGAAAAAATAATGGTTCATCTTTCAGGCTTTCACGTTGATGATATTTTGTACGAAAGTGAGCAAATCATTGTTCAGCATGCGACCCATGTTCAGAGCAGCACATCAGTGGTTCTTAAATGTGCAAAACGCTCATGCCTGACACCTGTCAGGCGGATTTGTTTTTTCAAAGACTATCAGGTTTCTAAATTAATTCGCGCAGGATGTGTCGTCCCGCCCATTGATTTTTTTGATACGCCTGAAGCGCTCATCGCTGTTTATCCAGATCAAGGTTGCGTATCAGTCAATCAAGTCATACGTTCCAGGTTGTTTCAATCAGATGAAATTCTTCGTTTATTTTATCTTGTGGCGAGTGCGTTGGAGCAAATCCATTTGAATAAATGGGTTCATATGAATCTATCGCAAGACCATATTTTAACTGATGAAAATTTTAGCAATGTATTTATTATTGACTGGCAATCTGCTATCAAGCTGGATGGTTATCACGTTTTAAGGCCGCCTTTAGTGAATGATCACCTTGAAATGATTCCCCCTGAGCGGACTGGTTTAACCAATGATTATGTTGATGAACGCTCAGATTTGTACGCATTGGGTTGTATTTTTTATGAATTATTCACCCATTCTCCGGTTTTTCGAGAAAGTGATCCATTGCGTCAGATTCAATCACATATCATACGCCAGCCGGTTCCACCCCATGAGGGATACGACCCCTATGTGCCGGTGACGAAACATGTTCCTGAATCAATATCTCAAATTTTAATAAAACTCCTGGCCAAAAAAACATCACAACGATATCCATCTGCATATCACCTCAAATGCGATTTGTATAAATGTTTGACTGACAAATCATTTATTTCTGACAGTGAACCATTGAAAAAAGCCCCTTATGTGATTCACATGAATCGCCATCTTTATGAACGAAAAGACCTGATTGAAAGAATTGACGTTATTTATAACAGTTTTTCTCAGCAATCTTTTGCTGATGGTATTTCTACCCTACTTCTGATTTCTGGTCATTCTGGAACAGGAAAAACATCACTCTATAAAACCCTGGTCCCTCAAGTTCTTGAAAATAATGGATACTGGATTTGCGACACCTTTTACGCGACACCAGATCGTCTTCTGGGCATATTTACACGCATTCTGTCTCAATTGTTAACGATCATGCATTCAAATTTTCAAAGCGAACTTGAAAATCAAATCAAACAATGGACATATAAAGGCCTTATCTGCCCGGAATTGTTAATTGAACTGATACCAGAGCTGACACCACTATCAAACCATCTGATCGCATCAACCCGTTCCCAATCTCAGATGATTGAAGCCAAACCTTTTCTTTTGGCCTTATTTCAAATGTTGGGACAAAAATTTCAACCCATGGTTTTGTGCCTGGAAAACTTGCAATGGGCAGATGATGAATCGCTCATGCTGCTGGAATCCATATTATCTGATAACAGGCAATCTTTTTTTGTGATCTCGACATGTGATACCCAAAATGCTCAGCCCATCAAAACCTTAATCAAGAATGCTCAAACCCAAGGGGTCAATGTTTATTCATTTGAAACCAATCCTTTATCCAAAACAGCAGTCCATGAATTTTTAATGGATATGTTTCATTTCTCAGTCCAACAGACCGAGCATCTATCTGAAATCATTTATGAAAAGACCAATGGTCATCCTCGTAAAATGTGTCGTCTGCTTGAGTATCTGTCTGTTCACAAAAAATGCATGACAGAGATGGAACCGCTTTCTTTAGATTCAATTCCAGACATTTGGCACCCAAGCCTTCATGGTCTGAATACCTCAGAAATTGAAATATTTCAAAAAATATCATGTATCGGACGATCCTGGACAATGTCATTTGCATGCCAAATTTCTGGGTTATCGGTACTGGAAATGGAAACAATTATTCAAAGAGGGTTTCAATCGGGGTTAATCGTTCCTGATATGTCTTTTGATAGTCAGTATCACACTGAAAACAAAAATGATATGTGGATGTTTTCAGATGATAGAATTCGAAACATATTATACCTTGCCTTATCCAGGGAAAAAAAAGAGGATGTTCATCAAACAATCAGCCATCAGATGTCCTTGTCCATATCCAAAAAATCAGTTCATCAATATTTGTACCTGGTTGCAAGTCACCTTGATCGCACAAAAAGGGACAATGATTTAACATGTGATCACGCAAGACTCTATCTTTCAGCAGGTGAACGTTCATTGATGTCGGGATTGTTCTTGTCTGCATATCAATTTTTTTTCAAAGGCATTTCACTCTTTTCAGAAACAGACTGGCAAAATAATCATCAACTCCTTTTTGATTTATACCTCAATGCAATGATCGCTGCCAATTATGCATCACTTGATAAAGAAAGTCTTTTGATCGCAAAGCAACTTTCAAAGAATGTATTCTCAAACATAGAAAAACTGAAATACTATGAATGTCTTGCCAGTATTTATTTCAGGCAGAATCAACATGAAAAAGTACTTGAAACAGTCAGGCAAGGTTTATCTGTTGTGAAAATTCAAGTCAGCATGCCTGCTGTTTTTCGACAATGGTCAATTGTATCCACTGGATTCAAATATCGTCAATTTCAAAAAGGAGATTTTAAACAAAAAATATCGGATAAAAACCTGGAACACCGACTGACCATTCGTTTGATGATCTTTTTTATCCGAAGTTCTTATGCGTCCGATTCAAAAACAGCGACCGGTGTCATTGCAAAGGCCATTCGTCTGATGCATCAAAAAAATTTGACAACAGATACATCATATCTGTTCATCATGTTTGCGAAATCCTTGATAGATCGTCAAGGATTTTCATCGGTTGCAATGCATTGGGCACATATGGGCCATCGCATCATTGATCAACTGACCGATATGGATTTGCAAACTGAAATCCGCCTGATCTATATCTGGAATATTGCTCATCGTTACACATCGTATCATCATCATTTGGTGCAGATAAAGGAAGAACTGAACCGATGTCTCATACGTGGATACCCGGAACGTGCTGTGCAGGCAATTGAGTATTATCTATTTCTGTCTCTTTCGAGTGGTAAGCGCCTGAAAGATATCCTTGCAGACTTGCATGATCTTCGTCATCAGGCAATGGAATCATTTGAAATAAATGATCCCCGGGCCATGTATCGCCAAACCATTCATAATTTGATTTCTGGAATTATGCCTCCGGACATTTTAGTGGGGCAATCTTTTGATGAGAAAAAAGGGATTGACTTATTCACATCAAATAATGATAACGACAGATTGTTAACGTTGTACCTTATCAAATTGATGCTGAGTGTCTGGTTTAGAAATCATTCAAAGGCTGTGTTGTTGGCGCATCAATGTGAGAGTCTGAAAAGCTTTGCTCAGGGCACACCAATGGCACAGGTGGTTAATTTTTATGTTGTATTAGCATATACTGGAGCATATGCATCTGCTGAAAAAGATGAACAAAAATCATGGCAAAACAAAATCCATCATCATTTGAAACAATTAAAAAAGTGGTCTGACCTATGTCCTGAAAATGCCAGTCATCGCTATTATCTGGCTTTAGCTGAAACAGCCAATCATTTGATTATTGATGGAGATATCGCAGATTATTATGACCAGGCTATTTCCTTTGCAAAGACCCATCAGTTTTATCATGAAGCGGCGCTTGCCAATGAGCTTGCAGGTGCATATTATGCCAAAAAAGAAAAAGAGAAATTGGCCAGATCCTATATCATGGATGCATATCAGGCCTATGTCAAATGGGGTGCTGATCGTAAAGCTGATGAATACGCCCGAAGTGAAAAAATTTTAAAGCCTGATGACTTGCAACAGACATCGGTCTGGCCGACAACCATAAAAGATACGCACTCAAAACAGGCATCGTCACTTTCGAAAGTTGATAATGAAGATATCTGGCAGGTGACCCAGTCTTTTTATGTTGAGATAAAGCTTGAGGTGCTTTTAGAAAAGATTATTCAGACGACTCTCAGGTACTCAGGAGCGCATAAGGGATGCCTTGTGTTGAAAAAGAAACAGGCCTGGTTTGTTGAAACACACTTGAATATGGAAACTCAAGAAATCGGTATATTGATATCCCAACCACTGGAATCGAGCCCACATATTTGTCATCCAATTGCCCATAAGGTGATTCAGTCCAACGAGCCAGTTTGCTTATGGGATGCTGGCAAGCAAGGAGAGTATCAATACGATTTGTATATTCGAGAAAATTCACCACGTTCTTTGTTATGTGTTCCTATCTCGTTTCAAGACAATTTAGAGGGGCTGCTATATCTTGAAAATAAAAGATTAACAGGCTTGTTTACAACAGATCGTGTGAAACGTATTCAGATTATTGCATCACAGGCTGCAATCGCAATTAAAAATGCACAATTTTTTCATACTCAAGAAAAAACAGTTCAGGATCGTGCCATGGATTTGAATTTAACAGTCCATCAGCTTTCTTCCGCAGTTCAGGACCTTGAAGCTCGAACTCGAGAAATGATGTTATTGAATCAATGTAGCGATGCGCTTCATGGATGTCACACAGATACGGCAAGCTATCTTGTATTACAGTCCTTTGCTCAAAAATTGTTTCCTGGCGACCTGGGAATATTATGGATTGGAGATAAGACTGAAATGAAAATAGCGACCTCATGGGGGCCGGCAATCCCTTCGAGTGATTCATTGGAAAAAATGGACTGCCCCTGTCTTCAATCTAAGTCATTGCTATTTGTTGAGGATGTTGTTTCTACACCAAGATGCCAATCCTGCGGTCCTGTGAATGATCACGTTTATGTTTGTATTCCATTAAAAGATCAGTCCGGCGAAATGGGGGTCTTACATTTTCAATTTGGAACAGCACCGCCAAGAATATTTGATGATACATTTACGCGACGATTGGAATCTCGAAGATTGTTAATCTGTCGAATGATTGAACATTATGCCCTCGCCCTGGCGAACTTGAAGCTTCGTGAAGCATTAAAATATGAATCCAGGCATGATCCTCTCACTGGATTGTTCAACCGAAGACACATGCAACACCTTCTAAAAGAGGCCTATAAAAATGCAATCCAAAATAAAAAATATTTAGGCATTGTCATGGTTGATATCGATCATTTCAAGTCTTTCAATGATACATATGGACATGATACAGGTGATGCGGTGTTAAAATATCTGGGCGCGTATTTACAAGAAAAAACGTGCAGTACACTTCAACCATGTCGATATGGCGGGGAAGAATTCTTATTGATGTGTCCCAATCTGTGCCCAGATGAATTATTTGCAGCTGCGGAGTCTGTCCGAAAAGGAATCATGAATGAAATAAAAGTCCCATACGAAGAAAAATTATTAGATGTGACCGCATCGCTGGGTGTTGCTGTTTTTCCTGATCATGGCAATGACATGACACAGGTGATTCAAAGTGCAGACCAGGCGCTATACAAATCAAAAGAAAATGGGAGGAATCAGGTTCAAATGAGTACTTAATCAATTGAAAACTCTTCCATTGCTTTCTTGAGCACTCTTTGGAAAAAAGAGAAAGGTCTTGACATGCCCGAATAGAAATAGTTATAGCAGGACAAATTTGGCATTCTTTATATTAAGTAAGCGATCATAATTTTTCGGGTAGATAAAAGTATAGCCTTCCGGGCGATGTTCAACCACCTGGTATTGAAAAATTTCGGTTCCAGCTAGAGGGTAAAGGAGTGGTTCAAGACCACTCCCTCCCCGTTGTCGCGATTGGGTTAATTCCCAACATTTACCGGCGTGACTCTTTCAGTCACCGGGCGACCCCAAATAGAGTGCCCTTTTCAAGGAA
>Ga0272440_1001014_pt1 | contig 23485 bp, 3 predicted proteins | sample SSMMMBAug17_FD_192440 | JGI IMG/M metagenome (GOLD analysis project Ga0272440, IMG submission 192440) | Marine sediment archaeal communities from Little Sippewissett salt marsh, Falmouth, MA, United States - SSM-MMB-Aug17 | ecosystem: Environmental > Aquatic > Marine > Wetlands > Sediment ...
CTGGTCTGACCTGTCCGACTTGTCTGACTTTACCGAAACAGAACTGACAAAACATTTGTCCATGCTGGCAAGCAAAGACATGAGCGGTTGAGAATCTGTTGACGATTACAGACCTGAGATAATCGGTGAACGTTTCGCATTGACTGACAATAAATGGAATCGGAAATAATGACCCAAACTCCAAATTATCACAAATAATTTGACTTAAACTCCAAATTATCCTATTTTAGATCAATGGAAACAATAATCACAAGAATTCAAAAAATAAATCTCCCACCAAATCGTTCCGCATTTTTGTGGGGACCAAGAAAAACTGGAAAAACAACCCTTCTGAAACATCAATTTCCAGATGCGTTTTGGATTGACTTGCTGGACTATGATTTGTTTTTAATCTTAAGCAAACAGCCTACAAAGCTGAGACAAATACTTGAGGCTCAGAATAAACAAACAGTCGTCATTGATGAAGTACAAAAGATCCCCCACCTGATGGATGAAATTCATTGGTTATTGGAAAATAAAGGGTATCAATTTATTTTGTCCGGGTCCAGTGCGCGGAAATTAAAGCGGGGAAATGTAAATTTATTGGGTGGAAGGGCCTGGCGTTTCGAGCTTTTTCCTTTTGTCACCAAAGAACTCAGCGATATTAATTTAGATCATGTATTGGTTTCAGGACTTATACCATCTCATTACTTTTCACCTGATTTTTCTATGGACACAAAAGCGTATGTGAATGACTACCTTAAGGAGGAAATACAGGCTGAATCTTTAACCAGAAATCTACCCGCTTTTTCTCGTTTTTTACAGTCGGCTGCAATAACAAATGGCATGTTGCTCAATTATTCAAATGCTGCAAGAGATTCGGGCGTTTCAGTCAAAACCATTCGATCCTATTATGAAATACTTGAAGACACACTTCTTGGAAGATTGTTAGAACCATGGAAAAAACAAAAAAATAGAAAGCTGATTGAAACTGCAAAATTTTATTTTTTTGATCTTGGTATCGTCTCCGCTTTATTAAAGCAAAATACGATATTTCCAGAAACATCACAATATGGACGTGCATTTGAACATTTTATTATTCAGGAATGCTGGGCTCACAACCATTACAGTGGGAAAGATTATTCAATGTGTTTTTATAAAACTAAAAGTGGCTCAGAGGTAGATTTGATATTAGGTGATGCTGAAATTGCCATAGAAATAAAATCTTCAAGTCATGTTTCAGATAAAGCAAAAGGACTCAAAATATTTCAAAGCGAACATACCTGCAAGCAGGCATATATTGTTTCAAGAGAACCATTTCCCAGGAAAGTTGATAAGCATATCACCATTTTACCCTGGAAAACTTTTTTTGAAATGCTTTGGGAAGGTGAAATTATTTGAGTGGTAGAATTGCATAAATTCCGCTTCATCCCCAAAATCCGATATAATTTAACAAATAATACTTTACTTTTATATATGTATATTATATTGAAAATATGTATATTTTAATTATATTTATGCAAATAGTTTAACAATCAATATTTGTCCAAATAGTGTAATATATCAGCATATTATATTCTATAGAGAAGTTTTCTATTGTGAATCTCCAACAATGAAAAAAAAATCAGAAAGAATAATAAAGGCAATATTTTTAGCAACTGTCATTTGCGGTCATAGGAAAATTCTGATTCTAAAAAAGGATGAACGTTTTTAAATATTGAAGTTTTGTAAAAATTCCAATGTACAACCATAAATTAATTGAACTTGCAATAAACATGTTAGCTGTCTATACTGCACCTAAAGCAAAAGGAGAAGGCTATGAAAACAAACTCACAAAAACGTCTGCCATTAAATCGTTCTGACTTTAGGTCAATTATTAAAAATGGTTATTATTTCATTGATAAGTCTATGCTGATTCACCACTTAATTGCCGGCAGTAATGACATTATCCTGTTTCCACGTCCCCGACGATTTGGCAAGACCTGTAATTTATCCATGATTCGATATTTTTTTGAAAAAACTGATACCTCAAATGCCCATTTATTTGATGGCCTTGCCATACAAAACCAGGAAACCTGGCATCTGCAAGGGAAATATCCAGTCATATTTCTTTCACTCAGGAACTGTTCAGGATTAGACTGGCAAAGTTTTTTTACCTTTTTTACTCATATTTTATCAAATGAATTTCGTCGCCACTTATATTTGTTAAGTTCAAATGTATTAGACCCGGTAGAAAAATCTGATTTTGAATCGATTATCAGGCGAAAAGCTGGCCCGGATATGTGTGCATTTGCTTTAAAGAGTCTTAGCAAACATTTGAGAGAATATCATGATCAGGAAGTGGTTATTCTTTGTGATGAATATGATACCCCCATTCATTATGGCTACATCAATAATTATTACAAAGAAATCATTGATTTCATGCGGACATTTCTTGGCAGTGGATACAAAGACAATGATCATCTGTATAAAGGCGTTTTAACCGGTATTCTTCGCATTGCCAGAGAATCCATTTTTTCTGAACTTAATAATCTTGACGTGTTTACAATGATTGATGAACCTTTTAGTGAATTCTTTGGCATGACCGAAAATGAAGTGCAAAAACTGATCAACGATTATGATTTAAAGGCCCATGAATCCATTCTCAAAAAAGCATATGATGGTTACACTTTTGGCAGGCAAACCATCTATAATCCCTGGTCAGTCCTGCATTATTGTGCATTGCCAAAATCTGGTCCAAAATCTTATTGGATTAATACAAGCTCAAATGATTTAATTCGGCAGTTAATTTTTCAGGAACATATGCTAAAGATCAGTGATGTTCAGGCCTTGATTGATGGTCAACCTGTCTGGAAAACAATCAATGAAAATCTGGTCATGAAAGATTTGAAAATCTTTCGTGATGCGGTATGGAATTTACTCCTTTTTAGCGGTTACCTGACTGTTACCCAAAAACGTCCGGACCCGAATAATCCGGATAACTATATATGCTGCTTAAAAATCCCCAATACTGAGATTAAAAACTATTTTATATCTGAAATGAACACAATGAAAGAAACACAAAATGTTGAGAACTTGAATGCGTCTGAAAATAAAGCAGTACAAAAGGTATTTATTTCTTACAATCACAAAGATTTCCCCTTTGTAGAACAATTAATGAAAGATTTGGAGCAGTCAAATATTCAACTGACGATTGATATTGACAGCATGAAATTCGGTGATGATATTCAGGAATTTATTGAACGATCCATACAAACATCAGATATAACCCTGTCAGTCATATCTGAAAACAGCCTGGCATCCCCCTGGGTCATGCTTGAAACCCTTGAAACATTTCTTCAGGAAGATTATTTAAAATCCATACGATATATTCCTGTGATGATTGATCAAAGTTTTCAGTCAGCAGATTTTGCGTCAAAATTAATTGACCATATTGAAAAGAGTATTGATTTAATTTTTGATGAAATTACACGATTATCAAAAAAATATGTGGAAACCGATAATTTATATTTTAAGAAAAAAAGACTGATTACTTTACGATCAAATATTGATCAGGTTCTTTTGAACTTGAGTAAAAGATTTGTGGCAGATTTTTCTACACAAAAGAAATATGAAATGAATTTTTTTCGTTTGGTTAGATCTATTCAGCAAGTTTGATAAAGAGAAATTAATTTTTTGAGAATTCCTTCGTTTAAAAGGAGGAAATATGCAAGAAACCCTCCAAAAGCACATACCCCATTGATACAACTTTGACTATTCTAAATGATGCGCTACAAAAGGAACTATTGTATGCAAATTCCAGATATGAAACTTTTCCTACATAGCCGGTTATAACCTACTTTTGTTTAGCAGCAAAATATGTCTCTAAGGCACAACAACAATTGCATCCCGAACCCCACAGCGCTCATGAACCAGCACCCCATTAGCAAAATAAGAACGATAATGCCTTACATCAAAATTATACACCTGGTATTTCCCTGAAAATTGTTCATTCCTGATCACTTTCCACTGGCTGCCATCAGATGACATCAATACATCATCGGTTTTGATTTTTCTGGCTGGCATCCAGTCCAGATTGTTCACCCAAAACAAGTGATCATCAGTGCTTTGAATACGTTTTGTCAGCCCTTTTCCATCACTATACCAGATTTCTCGGATATGATCTGATTCTTTTGTATGCACCTTTTTTACCTGATCTGTATTTCCATTATACGCCAAAACCATGTCACCGACCTGAATATCCTTAATTTCTTTTTGACTTCCATCTGCCATCATAATCAGTGTTTCTGGAGTAAAACATGGGAATTCGCCTGTTAACCGCTGGCTTGGCCGAGTTGATGGACCAATGGCCCCACCACCAGGGCCAGCCTGTACAAACTGTTGCGCAAAGCAGGAAATAGCATTACCGATAAAGGAAACAGGACTTGTGATCATTCCGATTGCATTGTAAAGGGTTATGCCAACAATCAAGCCATTGGCAACGCCCAGGCCCGCCCCGCCATAACAAAACGTTCTGCCATTAAATGCACTGTTCAAACCCAACAAGCCTTGTGCAAGCTCAGCAAAACCGCCTGTGACACAGTCTGCATAATTGCCAGTATCAAATCTTTTTCTTGACTGATCATCACCATAATATATCAGGCGATAGGGAACTTCCATTTCTTCCATAGCACCAAGCTCTGGAACATATGAAATTAATGGTTCTAATAGTCCCCAGGGTGTCTGTGCAGTGGAAATGGTCAGGTCATGAATTTTTATCAGACCAAAATTTTTGACCTTGACGATAAAATCCGCATGAAAATCCGGTGTGACATTGACAAAATCTTTTTTCGGCGGATCCAAAACCAAAACACCCGCAGGAACATGTGTTTCAAATGTTTGTTCGATTTTGACTTCATAACGATCGGTAAAGGGCACGGGCTCTACTGTGAAATTAATTGTCACCAGACTTCTTGATAGCATGACTTCAACCAGTTGCTCCTGATCTGCGCCAATATCCACAACTCCTGCCTTTGATGAATGCCCTGATGCCACTACTTTCCATGACCATTTGCCTTCTTGTAAAGCTGGGATATGTGCCTCACCTTTGTCGTTGGTTCTGACTGGCTCTAAATCTTTCTGAATCGCTGTATTGCGCAGGAAAATTCTTGCGTTTTCAACGTCCTGGCCCAGAATGTTGCTTACTTTAAATAATGCAGATCCATTGAGGTTTGAGGTGATCATGGCATAAAGTCGGACATCAAATGTCTGTTCTGCATTGGATCCCTTGATGACGATTTTGTCTTCATGGTATCCAAAAGATGTGTTATCAGTATCAGGCGGCATGAATATGACATCAAAGCTAAATGTATCGCCCACATGCAAGTCTGCAATGGAAATTTTTCCGGAATCATTTTCAGGTAAATTGCTGGTCATCCAGGAAATTTTTTGAGGAAGGATCATTTCAACATCGCGTAAGTCTTCCAGACCATTATTTTTTAAGGTGACTGATATGGTTTTCATTTCGCCGCGATCAATGCTGACATCAACATAGCCCACTGATGGATTGATTACCGAAATAATTGGTTCTGCGGGTAAAAGGCTCACTGTTCCCTGAAAAACAACGCTTGCCCCTTGTGATGAAATAAATGTATAGGCCACACCGGCATTATCCGGCGCATCAATGGCGGCATGTAAAATGAGATTCACAGAACGTTTTTCCCCAGGGCCAAGAATGAAATCATCATAAAGAATATTTCCATCAAGTCTTTCTTCCTCAACTTCGTTTCCTTCATTATCAAAAGTGTATGATCTGAAATCAAAGGTAAAATCAGTCAGTGTTGATTCGCCAGGATTGTAAAGCTCAACAACAAAATTCATTGTGTCTGCTTTGGACATTCTAATATCGCCAGAAGATGGTGTACAATATAAGCGGAACAAATCAAATTGATCCTGATCAATGGTGTCAAATACATCAGGATGTGCGGCCCAAATCATAAAATTGCCGCTCAATCCCATTGGCGCTTGATAAACATAAGTATAATTGCCCGATTCATCTGCCTGCACATTTTCAAACCATTTGAATCCTCTGCTGTAAAAACCGACTTTTAAATCAACATCGGCTTTGGGTGCATTGGTTTGTCTGTCAATGGCCTGACCTTTGATAAAAATGGGTTCATTGTTGGTATAAACATCTTTTTGGGTGCTGGCAGTGCCAAAATATTCTGATCGCGTAATACCCGATTGAAATTGTCCAGAAATCAAACCTGATTTCACTGCCGGTTGATTTTCTATGCGATAGTAAGTCTGTTCAATAACACCTTCAAATGTCAGTATGGCACCCTTTTCCAATGCTTCAGGAACCAGAATGGTCGTTTCAATACACTTTTTTGAATGAGGAGCGATTCTTACATAAGCTGTGCCATCATTTGTAACCCGTGTGCCAGAGGGAAATCCATTGAATCGAGTTTTGCTGATCACTACACCGGCATCATTTTTAATTGCCACATAAATATCGCCTGGATCTGCACCATTATTTTTGCTGACAACAACATCCATGTCTGCAAATCCATGATTGACCATACACAGCATAATATTGGCATAGCCTCCTGACAATGGCAGTGCTTTTGTGCTGATTTCCAATGCCTGCCCGGATCTTTCAATATCGCTTAATTCAAACTTACGTGTGTAAATGACCTGATTACCGCTTTGATCCATTTGAATGGCCTGGAGTGTTAATGATCTGTGATGCATTCCTGAGCCTGATGGCTGAATAATTATTTCAGAATAAGCACTGTTTTCAGATACAGAAAGATCCATCGTATTTTTCCAGGTGAATATGGGGATGCCCTCACTTTGCATATCCAGTTGTATCTGATATACCGGCAAATCATGCATTGTATCATTATTTTTGATTGATAATTGATACTGATTGAAAACATTGCTTATCAATGGACTGGCATTTTGATTGATATCAGGGTTTATTGCTAAGCCCAGTAGAACTGGGTAGATATTCACGACACGCGATGGGCTTTCATTTCCCTGAGCATTGACTGCACGAATATCGTATTGAAGCATTGATGTTCCAGCGTAAAATGGGTCTACAAATGCGTTTTGTTCGATAATTTCAGAATTCAGCTTTTTCCCTCCCCGATAAACATTATAGCCAAGCACATGATTATCATTGTTTTCCCAGTAAATATGGGGAAGCTGTTCATGAGACATTTCAACCACAAGTTCACTGACTGCACCCACTGCCATGCTGAAATGGACTGCCTGTGATGGATTTTCATTTTGGACAGAATCAACAGCAGCAACAATATATTCATAGTCACCACCTGTTGGCGGATGATCACTCAATTGAGTCAGATTACCTTCAATGCTGCGGATTTTCATTCCATTTCTGTAAATATAATAGCTTGCTACCTGTTCAGCAGGCGAATCCCAGGACAGAATAAGGCCTGTTTTACCCATGACAATCGAAACATTATTGGGCACTTCAGGCGGCATTCGGTCTGAGCTTGCCATTTCAATGTTTGACAGGCTGCTTTGTGCGCCTCGCCTTTCTGCGCGAATACCATAACAATACAAGCCATCAGTTTCAGGTAAAGCATTATGTTCTGTTCGTGTAATATTGGCAGCTATCATGCTGGTCGGACTCAGAGAGCAATCACCCGGGCTTTGGAAAATCTGATAGCTTTTTGCTTTTTCAGAAATATCCCATGAAAGAAAAATATGTCCGCCTGATTTAGAAATTGCAGTGAGATTTTCAGGTGGATTTGGTGGCTCTGGTAAACTGGTGTTGTATATTTCAAGGCTTTTGCCGCTACTGATCTGTTTGCAAATGTTGCCATGAATATCCATTGCAGAAATCTCAAAAATCGCATTTCCTTTTCCCATCTCTGGTTTGAGTTGAAGCATACCATTCCAGTTGGTGTCTGATCCAGATAAAGAAATAATTAGAGCATTGCCTTCTGGTGGATTGAACGTGAGGATGGGCATAATGCCTGGCTTGATTTTTTCGTTAAATGTCAGGGCAAGTGCGATATCAATACTTTCTGTGATTTGAACAGGTGGATTGGTATTTATATTTATTGCTGCAACAGGGCCATCAGAATCAATCTTAAAATCAGGCCCTGAGGGTTTTCCTATATACATGTTGCCAAAAAGATCCTTTCCAGAAACAGCTATAATTGCAATACCAGAGGGTGTATTTTCTGTAATGTCATAAATACCCTGATAGTGGAAATCATCCATTTTTGTTAATTGAACAGATTCTGGTGCTGCCAAGCCAGCGGGTGATATGGTCAGACTTGGTTTTTCAAAGAGTTTTTCACTGACAGTCAAGATGATATCAACAGAACCCGGGCCAAAAGGCGGTATTTTGCCTGATGATATCTCAAAAGCGGGTGCTGTTTTATCATAGTCAATCTCCACAACATTTGAAAGCGGGCTTAAATTATCCGCTTTATCAATTCCTTCAATGGCATAAAAATATTTGCCATCAGCAGGGGGGGTATCCACATACGCAAGATCAATACAATTGTCCTTCAATAACGTCGCTGCGCCTGAATCTGTAATAAATGCATCATGACGATAAATGTTAAAAGCAATTGGACGTTCACCGCTTTCAGCATATTTGAAACGCAAAGCAATACCAAGACCTGCATGGCTTTCAGGGGCAAGCAGTATTGGTGCAGCCGGCGCGGCTGTATCCAGAATAATGTTGACTGGTTTTGACGTACTGATACCAGTATTATCCAAAGCTGATGCAATCAAGCTGTTTGAGCCTTCTACCAGTGTGACATCAGACAGGGCAAAACTCCCATCAGATGATGCTGTGACAGTACCGGACATATATCCATTTCTGGTGATCTGTATTTTCATTTCTGCTTCGGCAATGCCTTTAATGTTTATGGTATCTGTATGCACAAGCACGTTGTCTGCTGGTGCAATAATTTCAGGCTGTGTGGGCGGGGATATACTCAGAATGATATTGATTTCTTCTTTTACAATATTACCAGCAAGATCTGTGGCAAGCAGTTTGACCCGATGAATGCCATCCGCAAGAACCCGAACATCCCAATCATATGTAAATATTTGATCTTTCAAACTTTTAATCAGGGAATCATCCAGGTAAAAGTCAATCATGTCCATGCCAAATACAGCACTTGCGCTGGCATTGACTGTGACAGGCCTGTTGATAATCTGGCCTTCAGAAAGGTTAAAATGAGTAATGACAGGCCCTTCAGTAATATATGTTAGATTCAATGAAAGTTTATCTGATACTTTTCCAGTGCCACTTTTAAATTGGACAAAAATTGTTTTGCTTCCAGCATTTTCCGATAAAGTAAATGTATGGTTTTTGCTGAATGGCTGAAAAAATACAGACTTGAATGTAGAATCCTCACTGATTCGCATTTCTTTCGCCCCCCGACAGGCAAACTGTAATTCAATAGATCTGCTGCCAACTGTTGTTTGTCGGTTCAATGTGGCAATGGCGGGCGTTAGTAAAGGTTCATCAATCAGAAAAGGGGTATAGGATACTGAACCAGATAATTGACTTTCTATGATTGTTGGATCTGTTGATGCCCAAAAAGTATCAATCGCATTCAGTGTTGTTGCACCTGTAACTGCTGCATTGCTGCCATTATCCCTGATAATGGATTGATGAATAGACATTAATGATGAATCATCCATTTGAATGCCTGTCGTGTTATTAGCAATGTAGGCTTCAGCACTCGTTATCATGGATTTATTCTCAAGAAGAATGCCTTGCGTATTATACAGGCAGGAAAGGGCATCAATGGCCGGTGAGGAATTATTCAATTGGAGGCCCTTCCCATATTGAATATACACATGGGCCAACTTTGAATTTCCTGCATTATCCATGATGCGAATACCTTCCCAATCACCCGAATTTGCATCAGAAATTTTTTCATTTTCAGAAGTAAACACAATGGGATCAATGGCCGTGCCCTGAGCTATCAATGCACCGGATTCCACAGAAATACCCGCGCCATTGGCAAAATAAAGATAAGTGCCCGGTACAATAGTCATTTGGGCACCATTTGTAATAATCAGGCTTGAATAAATGGAAATTTCTTTTTCATCACCACTTCCTAAGACGATGTCATCTGTAATCTGGCCGGCATATGGATCTGACCAGTGTTGGGTAAATAAATTTTGTGCACAGGTATCAAAAACATTGCAGGCCGAAACTGCAAAATAATAGTGTTTATTGCGGTCCAGTCCTTTGACTGTATGCTGTTTGATATTTTTTGCAAAAACTTCCTTTGGCTGTAAACCATTCAGAGAAGTGAATTCTGTTTCCTCATAAAACAATAGATAGCCGCCAAAACCACAAATGGAATCCCCCGCATAATCAGTCCATGAAATACTGGCAGCATCCCCATCTTTACCCGCTGTAATTTCAATATGAACAGGTTCTGGCACTGTCGTTTCAATCATAATTTCCAGCGAATGGACATCAGAAATCCGATTACCGGTTTTATCAACAGAAACAACTGCAACGAAATAATGCTGATTTAGCTCAATTGTTGATAATTCATAGATTCGTGTATTCTTCTCAAGCCATGCAAGTGGCGAATGATCAACAATTGTGTGAAATGGGGCATCTTTTTTGAGAAATATTTGAAATCCAGCAAGGTCATCGGGCGGAACATAATCTTGCCAGACGATTGTTGCCCCCTCACAGGATAATGATTGTATTGCAGGTATGGGCAATTGCGGCGGCGTGGCATCAAGGGTAAAAGAATAGACATTTGTCAGGGGAAGCATCATATTTCCAGCCATGTCCTCACAATCAGCAATTTGCGTTACATCTATTTTGCCATCCATTGTGCTGATCAATTGAATGTTTGGCGTCACATAGGTGTCATTTGGATAAAGACTTGTCAGCCATGTGCCAGTCTTGTCTGTTTGTGGTTGGTTTTCTCCTGAGCTGATCATGCGGATGGATGGTTTGATTTCTGGATTCATTGAAGTGTTAAATCGTATGGACAGGCGGTAATTGTCTACCGCTCCCACAGGGCTGATATAATTGCCCTGAATCTGAATCATCTGAGGATTTACTGTGTCATTGACAGTCAGTGAAACAGTATTTGATATGGCATTACCTGCTTTATCTGTTAGTATTTTTGAAGGATTAACTGTTTCATTACCATTGATATTAAAGCCCTTTGTAATTAGAACATTACATAGTGTAAAATTGTTTTGCCATTCAATTTTATTGACATCGCCATAAATTTTTCCTGATGGGGATAAGTTTTCATTGGCCTCACTGCTGTTGTCTGACAGGGCGGATTGATTCATTGATTCACTGAACTTGAAAATATAATAATCACCAAGGCTGACTGTTCCGCTGCCATCAATATCATCAAACAGAACGTTTAGAATTTCTGGCGCGATCAAATCCTTTCCGGTCAGGTAATGGGTTCCCTGAACTGTATTGCCCGCAATATCACAGACAAAATTTCCAAGAATAACGTTCTCATCACCAAGAATGGTAAAATCTTGTGTGACTGTCAGGGTTAATGTTTGTGCATTTGATGACCAGATCACATGATTTGTCTGGCCATAAGTCATCCCGCCATGGGGTCTGAGATGAATGTTGGCATCCTGGGTATTGTCTCGAATAACCGACTTATCCATTGTTTCATTAAATTGAAAAATATATCTGTCGCCTTCACTGAGGGTCTTATTATTGTCCATATCCTGCCAATTCAATGCTGTAAAAATGGGTGCAATGGAATCGGTTGTGTTGAGGTTTTTTGATCCAATCGCTGCATTGCCAAACAGATCGGTGAGCTGTTCAGGTGTGATCAGTTCATTGCCTGTAATGGAAAAGCCTTCAGTTAATCTTACGACCACTGTTTTCTTGTCTGCTGTCCATCGGCTTGTATTGATTGTGCCATATTTAAGATTTCCATCAATTTTCAGATGTTCATTGGCATCTGTTGTGTTGTTGTGCACAAGTGAAATGTCCATTTCTTCAGAAAAATGAAAGTAATATTCATCACCCAGGGTCAGGCTTTGACTGCCATCGCGATCGTTATATTCAATTTTTTCCAAATGCGGCGGTGTCAGCTCGATGATGCTTTCCATTAAAAAGATTTCAGGCACGGCTGCCCGAATGGATGTATCTGGATTGTCGTGAACAAACTTGAGCTGTAGATCACCACTGGCATAAAATGATGAGGGAATTGAAAACTCAAATTGCACTGGATTAGAAGGCATCACCATTGATTCATGAATTATATTATCATTTCCATTAGTTAAACTCTGAAAGCTAAAGCCAGGATCACCATTATAATAACTTACCCTAAGGTGATAAGGTTTGGATATTTCCAGCCCAGTATAATTCACAATGACTTGATTTTTGTCCCAGGCCATTGTTCTGTCCGGCCTTTGTTGTGAGGAATCCCATTCATTTGAAAGGGCCCCCTGAATCAATTCTGGTGCAGATATGGATCCATAATAAAGAGGCTGGTCATCTTTGAAATTGGTGTGGGAGAATGATGTTGCCACTGTGGTCTGAAAGTATTCATAATTCACATGTTGACTTACAGGATTTCCAGTCCCTTCAGGATTGCCTATCTCTTGATAAGGACCGCTGGCATCTGTATCACCCCACCAGCAGTGGGTGGCATCCACAATATTGGATGTTTGATTGTTGACCCCATAATTTCGATTCATAAATATGCGGTTTTTGGACAGGATGGGATCAGAACTATTTCTGATCTCAACGCCATCAGACAGGTTGCTGGATATGCTGTTAAAGGAAATCTGTGGGTAAGAATATCCACTGATATAAATACCATCCTGTGTATTGCCCCATATTTTGTTGCCAATGATTGCGGGAGAAGCATTATTTATTTGGATTGCATGAGTGGACTGGTTGGACAATTCACTGTTTTCAATTTTGATATCAGCCATATAGATATCCAATAACTGACTGTAACGCATGATGACATGATTTAAATGAGACTCATTTTCAAAATAGGAGTCCCGGAAGGAAAGACCTCTCCAATCTCCATTGACAGGAATGGATTGCCAGGCATCTTCATTGCTGTCACCGCCATAACGATCATCTTTGATTGATGTCAAAACGATTTTGCTGGATGAACTGGCATTGGCAATGAGTGCACCATCAACAAGTATTTGTGCATTGTTTTCAAATTTAATGATTACCCCAGGTTCAATATGTAAAAAAGTATAAATTGGCACAACAATCTGATTATACACAATATAGGTATTCATTTCATTGGGAGTGCCTTTGTCCCAAATTTTGAATACAATATCGTTGCGAAGGCTGTTTCCCAATAATTCTATATGTTTTTTTGTATTTGGACACAAAATATTGCTGTCATCCGGAAAAGCAGACACTGGAATGCGCAGAGACACCAAATTGTTGACAATGGTATTGCGGGTAATTGTTTGCGTATTGGTATCATGGTTAAAGTATATGCCATAGCTGCTATTGTCTGTAATGGTATTGCCACTGATCATGGGTGTCGCATATTGAATATAAATGCCTGTATTACAGTCAGAAATCAAATTATGAGTATCAAAAGGTACACTGTCGCCATAATGTTGTATACCGGCACTTGTGTTGTTTGAAATCACATTATTTGTTATTTGTGATGATGAATTATAGGTATAAATGCCAATGGATGACGCATTTGAAGATTCGCCATTCATTACAGTCACATCTGATTGATCAATATAAATATTGTTTGTTCCATAAAAGACTTGGACATATTCAAGATGGGAAGGCGCAGAGTTCGCAAAGTGAATTTTATCCCAATAGCCTTTTGTGCCAGTTGATTCACCATCATTGTTGGTATCACCGCCATGCGCATCATCAGTAAATGCTGTAAATATGATGGGATGGCTTTCAGTGCCATGCGCAATAAGACGTCCCTTGACGATGATACGAATGTTTCTGGCGAGTTTGATAATTGCGCCAGCCTTAATTCTCAGTTCTACATCTGATGGAATGGTGAGATGGGATGAAATATAATACAAGCCGCTGCCAATGCTTGTGTTGTTTGAAAGGGTTCCAGAAAGCGTAATATATGAATTTTGTGCATTCATTGTTCTCCTGCTGATACTGATGCCATTGCTTTCATTGGGAACTTCATCATAAGTTGTCATTTTAAAATAGTAAGTCATATCATTTTCAAGATTGCTGATATGATAACTGCTTGCATGTCTGTCCAGAGCGTATGGAATGGAATTGTTAAAATCCGGTGGATTGCTGCCAAACTGAATACCATTTTTGGAAACATACAACAGTTGACCCGAAAGATCGCCTTCAGTATCAAGTGAAGGCGACCAGTTGATGAAAAATGCCGGTTGCAACCCGGGAATTTGGGTGACAGTTGCTTTCAAATCTGTAACGTCCTCAGGGGCAGTAATATCTGGAACAATTGAGGATACAATGGGACCTGTTATTTCAGAATTTGTCATATTGCCTGCATGGTCTACCGCAGTTACATAATAATAATATGCCATGCCATTGCTGACAGTGTTGTCTGTAAATTGATGCTCCCCTGAATCTATTTGTGCAATCAGCGCATTGTCGAATCTGTTTTCACTGCGATAGATATCATATCGGACAACATCTGTATCCAAAACCTTGTCCCAATGGATAATAATGCCATAGGGTCCACTTAAATTCTGTGCCAGAATATTTTCTGGTACAGATGGGGCATTCGTATCAACTTGAATTTGAACGCTTTCTGGTGCAGTACCCAAATTACCTGCCTTGTCTGTTGCCCTGGCAAAAATACGATAATTTCCAGAATCAGGCAAATCCCAACAATACTGCCAAATGCCGGTACTGCCAATTGCCGACATGCCATACCATTGTGTTGTGCCTTCTGCTTGTTGAATGCCCACCGATACTTTCTGAATGCCAGAATCTGGGTCCTTTGCTATCCCGGAAATTACAATTTGTTTTCCAGACAGAATGTCGTCATTATGAGGGCTGGTAATATGTATTTCTGGCTTTACTGTATCAGACTCACGATGTTTCATTAAAACAAGACCTGATAAAACAGTGCGTAAGCCTGACGTTCTGTTGAAAAAAAGTTTTAAATTACCATTTTCTATGGATGATGTTGGCACTGAATAATCATACTGCACAGGAAAATTTTCTGGAAGTTTCATCGCTTGTTGAATCATGTGATCATGGATATCACTTACAAATTGAATGCTGTTCTGTGTATCCTTGTTCAGGTAAGTAACCAGCATGTGATAGGATGCCTCTGATGCCAGTCCGATATATTCTGCTGTGATAGCCTGGTTATCAAGTCTGAAAAGAATAGAATTTTGATAGCTGTCGCCCCATTCAGTTGATGCATTTCCAGTAAAAACCGGCTGAACAATACCATAACCATAATGATTGCTGCCTCCGGCATCAAAACAGAAATATTCTGTGCCATCCATTCGATAGGGATCAATGATCACCTGATCTGTAATTTCATCACCAGAGCCGGCTTCCGAAAAACTTGGGCCATTAGGCGCCCCCCACCAGTTATCTCTGGCACTGATGGGCAGATTGGATGAATTTCTTATGCCATATTCCTGATTTCCAAATATTTCACAGCCAGTCAGGCTGGCAGTGACACTGCCGTTGGTTTCCATGCCATCGCCAAAATTGGCAAACAATCGACTGTCTAAAATTGTCTGATTGCCGGTTGATTCCACATAAATACCATCAAGGGCATTGCCAAAAACATCTGTATTAAATATATCCAGATTGGCACGATATCCCCTGATACCATTTGTGCTTGAATTGGAAATCACTGTATTTTTAATGACAAGATCACTGTTATATACATATATACATCCTGAGTTTGCGTTTCCGCCAAAGCGAATCACTGCATGATTGATAATGCTTGCTTCTGGAGTGCTATAAAAATAAATATTTCGCCAGTCACCATTGAAAGGAATGGAGTTGTAGCTGTCGCGATTGAAATCCCCGCCATAATAATCATCTTTGTATGATGTAAAAATAATGGGATGTTCGGCTGTCCCTGATGCAGCCATTTTGCCTTTGATAAAAAAACTTGCCCCAATATTAAACTTGACAATAACGCCTGGATCAATTGTCAATGTTGCATTTTCATTGATTGTGAGGGTATCATGAATTTGATACGTATTCATTTCATGATCCTGACCTGCAAATAGCAATTTGAGGTGAAGATCTGTTGTGCGCTCATTCCCCAAAACCCATAAACCATTGATTGTGTTTGGACTGAATATGTTGCCATCATCAGATCCCGGCACCATGCTTGCCGGCAATAATGCGGATTGTTTGTTTCCGGTAATCGTATTCTCTTTTATTACTGGAGTATCAACTGTCTGTCCAAAATAGATCCCCCAGTTCTGGTTGTCTTTGATGGTATTCTTTTCAATCACCGGTGTTGTACCCGATATATAAATCCCATTGAGGTTATTTGAAATGGTGTTTTCAATCAATTGGGGAGCTCCCGAAGCATAATACGCATAAGAATAAATACCATGATTTTGACAGTTCACAATGCTTGAATGATGAATCAAAGGAGATGATGCATTGAGCAAATACAAACCATAGGAACTGCTGTGACTGATTTCAGCAAACGCCATGTCAACACTGGCGTTTTCCAGATACACAGCACCATTGTTTCGTTGTCCTGCATATCGAATGATGACATGCTCCAGTCGTGTTAGAAAATCAATTACAGAATCTGCAAAAGAAATTTGCTGCCAGTCACCGGCTTTGCCCCTACTGAATCCATTGCCATCAGTATCACCGCCAAATTCATCATCCTGCCAGGAAGTAAATACGATTTTGTTTGAATTATTACCCACAACATAAAATGCACCTTTAATATCAAGTCCTGTGTTATTTGCAAATTTCCAGATCGTACCGGGTGAAAGTCTCAGCATAACGCCTGTTGCAATGGTCACGTTTCCACTTACCTGATAATACGTGTTGATAGGCGATGATTCCAGCTCCAGGCTCCTATTTAAAGTATTGCCAATAAATTCAATATGATTCTTTGTATTGGGATACAGCGTATTGCCAGCGTCTTTGCCTGGAAGTGATGAAAAAGGGACGCGGATCGAAATGTCATTGTTTGTGATCACATTACGTGTCAGTTCAGGGCTGTCTGTGGCATTATTGAACAGGACACCATAACTGGCGTTTTCAGTAATGATATTGCCATCAATGACAGGCGTTGCATATTGAAGAAGTATCCCGCTGCCATCATTGTTGGAAATGGTATTATTGATAATCTGTGGTGATGCACTGTAGACATAAATGCCATGAGAAGCTCCATTTTTAATTTCGCATGATTTCATTATCAAATCTGATTGATACACATTAATGCTTCCATCAAATCCCGCATAATTGATTTTGACATGCTCCAGAAGCGATGATGTTGCATTTGAAAAATTGAGTTTCCCCCATGCCCCTTTTGTTCCAGTAGAATCACCATCACCATTGGAATCGCCGCCAAAGCGATCATCAGAATAAGCTGTAAATACAATGGGTTTATCCGATGTTCCCACAGCATGAAGTGTACCCCGGATAACAAAGTTTTTATTGGGCGCCATTTTGATGACCACCCCGGGTTTGATTGTCAGGCATATATCTGTATAGACAGTTAGATTGTTGTTGACATAATAAATACCCGCTGCCCATGTTGTATCAGTATGAATTGTGCCTGATACTGTATTGACAGCAGTCGTGGAGGGGATAACAGATTCACTGATGACACCATCACTGATATTGCCTGATGAATCCTTTGTCCGAATGCGAATTTGATATGATGTTTCATTCATTAAATTTTCAATAAGATAGTCATTCATTTCTTTACCCAGGTGGATTGGATTCTGCCATGTGAGACCATCATCCAGAGAAATATCAAGTATTTGATCAAGCAGATCATGGGCACTGTCCAGGCTTTTTGTCCAGCTTGCATAAACAAATTGATTACCGGCAATGGCATTTAAGTCTGAGATGTCTTCAGGTGGGAGATTATCAGGGCTTTGATTGTCAATGGCGATTACAGGCCCATAAATATCTGAAAGACTGATATTACCGGCCTTATCCTGGGTCTGGATTCTGTAATAATATTCCTGTTCATTTTCAATGCCCGAATCTGTATAATAATTGATCCCTGCGGAAACTGTTTGAATATGTGTAAAAGATTCATTCAAATTGCCTGTACGTAAGACATGGTATTCTGCAACATCATTGGCGCCAGTGCCATCATCAGAAGACAGGTGCCATAGCAGAACAATCGTCCCGCCCTGATCTTCCGGTGCATCAAAACCTGACATTTGGGATACAGCACTCGGTGCGGTGGTATTCACAACAACTGAAATGCCTGTTTCTGGAATCTCCAGATTGCCGGCCTGATCTCTTGCACGTGCATACAAAATAGTTGGTCCATCGCCAGACATTTGCCATTGATAGATCCATCGGCCATCACTCTTAAGCTGTGTTACCGGATACCATACAATATCCTCTCCCTGAGCCACACCCACTTCCACATAATGAATTGTTCCCAAATCATCTGTGGATTGCCCGTTGATTTCAACTGTATCTGATGACAGATGCTGCCCGCTTTCTGGTAAATTGATGACAGATACTGGGGATTGGGTATCTGTTGTATTGCTGCGTTCTACAATCCACAATTGGGAAATGACAGCGCGATAGCCATTATCTTTGACAAATTTTAACAGAAGATTGCCTGATGTATGGGATTCTGATGGCAGATAGAAATGATTTAACCCCGATAAATTTCCAGATACGTATAATTTGCGATGAATTTCTCTATCATGTGCATCCAGCAGTCGTTGGATATTGCCGCCAATGCTGTCAGTATTGTCTGCATTGTAATAGGTGATAAAGATTTCAAAACGTGATGCAGAATCTATGGAAGGATACGACAAAATCACCTGATCCAGATCATAGAGTGTACTTTTTACAGCATCAATGCCCCATTCTTTACTGGCAATACCTTTCACTACAGTGGGGCCTGTAATCGTACCTGAACTTATATTATCCCCTGCATTGAAATAACTGAATGATGTACCATTTGTAAGAAAAGGTTCATAGTCTACATTTTCACTAATCGGATTTCCAGCACCCCCACCATTACCGCCCGGACCATCAAGCGCACCCCACCAGGTATTTTGTGCATCAATCGTATGGATTGAATTATTCAGAATACCATATTCCAAATTGCCAAAGATTTCACAATTTGAAATACGCATACTGACACTGCTTGCGGTGTCGATACCATCACCATAATTGGCAAATATTTTAGAATGGCTTATCTGACAAGTACCTGTGCTTTCCAGATGAATTGCATCCTGTGTGTTTCCAAATAACTCGCTGTTTTCAATAATGAAATTGGATTGATATCCTCTGATACCATTTGTGCTGGAATTCGCAATAATACTATTTTGCATGTGAAAACCTGTGGCATAGGCATAAATACTACCATTGTTGGCCCTGCCGCCAAAGCAAAGAATCACATGATTGAACTTACATGCCTCAGCATTCGCTTGATTGGACAAATAAATGCCGCGCCAGTCACCATTTTGGGGTCCCGATTGAAATCCATCATAATTTGAATCGCCGCCATATCGGTCATCTTTATGAGATGTAAATATGATGGGATTATCTGATTCACCTGATGCCTTCAATGCGCCATTAATGGTTAAGCCTGCGTTATCGTAAAACTTCAAGATAACACCGGGATCAATGGTTAAAGTGTGATCTTGAGTGATTGTAAGGGTATCGTATATCATGTAAGTGTTGATTTCATTTTCTGGGTCATCATTGATACATGCAAGATGAAGATCTGTTTCGCGCTCATTTCCGTGAATCCATATGCTATTATATTGATTGGGTACAAGGATATTTGCATCAACTGTTGATGGCAAAGCACTGGCCGGTATGAGAATAGATTGTTTGTTATCTGTGATTGTATTTTTGGTGATCACTGGCGCATCAATGGCTTGTTGAAAGTAAATACCCCAATCATTGTTGTTGGTAATGCGATTGTTTTGAATGACAGGTTTGGCATTATTGACAAATATGCCATTTTTATTATTCGAAAGATCATTATCAATGATTTGCGGCTTACAGTCTTGATAATATCCATAACAGTAAATAGCATGACTGTCGCAATTCATGATTGTATTGCCCTGAACGATGGGTGAGGCATTTAGAATATTCACGCCATAGGAACTGATATAACGAATGTCATTTGCAATCAGGCTCACATTCGCGCTGTTCAGTTGCAAAGCACCGGCATTGTAATATCCGGCATATTGAATAATGACATGTTCCAGTCGGGTCAGGAAATCAATAACAGAATCAGAAAAATTGATATAATGCCAATCACCGGGTTGGCCAGTGCTGTAGCCATCATCATTGCTATCCCCACCAAAGGTATCATCCTTGTAAGATGTAAATACAATTGGATTGGCCTCAGTACCTTTTGCATAAAATGCCCCATTAACATCAATGCGCAAGTTATTTCCCATTTTCCAGATAAGCCCTGGTGAAACAGTGAGCTTCACACCGGATGCAATTGTTGCATTGCCATCAATTTGGCAGTAAACATTGGATGATGATTGTAGAACGAGATTTCTTGTGAGGGTATTGCCGATAAAATCAATTCGATTAATTGTATTTGGAGAAAGTACATTAGCGGCATTTTCGTCTGGCAGTGAAGAAAATGGCAGCCGCACAGGTACAAGATTGTTGATAATGACATTATGGGTGATCTGTGAACATTCACTGGCATCATGGAAATAGATCCCATATGCTTCATTGTTTGTAATATGATTGCCATGAATTTCCGGGGAAGAATATTGAACATAAATACCATTCATATCATTGTGGGTAATGGTGTTATCTAATATTTTGGGAGATGAAGCATAACAATAGATACCTTGAGATGCACTGTTTGAAATTTCACAATTTTCAATCGTTATATCAGATTGATACAAATGAAGGCTCCCATGTGATCCACCATAACGTATGATCACATGAGACAGGATGGATGCATCCGCATTATTCAAATAAATATTACCCCAATCACCTTTATGGCCCATAGATTCGCCATCGCCATTGGAATCCCCTTCAAAAGAGTCATCTGCATAAGATGTAAATACAATGGGACGTTCATCGGTTCCTTCAGCAATGAGCGTACCATTCACAGTAAGATTTCTGTTTGCGCCAAACTTGACAATAACACCGGGTTGAATGGTCAGTGTTACGCCAGCATTGATGGTCAGATTGTAATTGACAAAAAATACACCTGCAAACCAGATGGTATCTTTATCAATTGTGCCTGAAATTGTTGTGACAGCCGTCGCACTCGGGGTAATGGATGCAGTCGTTACACCTTCACTGATATTCCCCGATGAATCCTTTGTTCGAATTCGGATACGATATGAGGTATTATTGTTCAGGTTTTCAATAAACCAGGCATCTGTTTCCTTGTCCATGTGGATCAACTTTTGCCATGTAGCACCTTCATCAGTGGATATATCAAGCAATTGATCAACCAGATCCAGATCTGTATTGGTACTATTTATCCAGCTTACATAAATAAATCCATTGCCGGCTATGGCATTTAATTCTGTTATGTTTTCTGGCGGTGTATTATCTGGAAGCGTATTATTGATCGAAATTACCGGCCCATAAACATTGGACAAAGTGAAATTTTCAGCCAAATCTATGCTTTTAATACGATAATAATATGCCTGACCATCAATGGCTGTATTATCAGTGTATGCATGCCCGCCTGCATTGACACGACCCGTATTTGAAAAAAGACCATTTTCAGCCGTACTTCGCTCAAGTTCATAGCAACGTATGTCATTTGCCCCCTGTCCATCATCAGATGACTGTTTCCATGAAAGAATAATTTGTCCGCCGGTATCTTCAGGAACATCATGCGCAGACAAATAACTGGCCGCCTGTGGCAATTGATTATTTACAATCACTGATATGCTGGATGCAACAGTTTCAAGATTACCGGCCATATCTCTGGCACGTACACACAATGTGTATGGACCATCAGCAGGCAGTGTCCAGATATATGACCACCGGCCATTACTTTGAAACTGCGTCACTGGGTACCAGATTATTTCTGTTCCATTATTGATACCCATTTCAACATCAAAGATGCCGCTTTCATTATCCAGTGATGTGCCTGTAATTTCAATGGCATTTCCAGACAGATGTTCTTTATCAATTGCCTGGGCAATTGTTGACATCGGCGGCTGGATATCCGATGTACTGGAACGTTCAATAATCCAGACCTGAGAAATAACTGCCCGGTATCCATTCTCACGCACAAATTGTAATTTGAGCTGACCCTGTTCATAGCTTTGATGCGGCAGATAAACATGATATTGCCGGGGGGTATTCCGTGCAATATTGACACTGCCATGAATTGGATGATCATTGTGATACACAAGGCGCTGAATATTACCACCAATACCGGAAGTATCATCTGCATTGTAGCAGGTGAGAAAGACTTCATAACGTAAGTCAGGATTAATAGTTTGGTAATTTAAAATCACACGATCCAGATCATAAAGAATGCTTTTACCCGAATCATTTCCCCAGGCAGTGCTGGCAATGCCCTGCGTTACATTTGGGCCAGGAATAGTGCCCTGACTCAGGTTGGGTCCGGCATTAAAATAAGAAAATTGTGTACCCTGAACAAGAAAATTGGAAAAATCAATATTTTCATTAACTTCGTCACCATCACCACCCGCAATACCACCAGGTCCATTGATTGCACCCCACCAGTTGTTGCGCGCAGAAATATTTTCATTGGATGTATTACGCACGCCATATCCTTCATTGGCAAAGATTTCACACGAAGTTAAACTGAGGTTTACATAACTGGTAGACACGATACCATCACCAAGGTTGGTAAAAATTCGGGATTGAATGATTGTATGCTCACCATTGGATTCCAGCGAAATACCATTGTTCGAATTTCCAAATATCTCATTATGATAAAGATTAAAACTGGATTGATATGCCCGGATACCATTGGTACTTGAATTCGAGATCTGACTGTTTTTTATCTCAAGATCTGTTTGATAGGCATAGACCATGCCTTGATTGGTGTTGCCCCCGTAGCAGATAATGGCGTGATCAATCACAGAAACATGATCCATTGCATAATTTGAAAAAAATATACTGCGCCAGTCTCCATTTTCTGGTGAAGAATGATACGCATCTTGATTCAGATCCCCCCCAAAACGATCATCAGCATAGGATGTAAAAACGACTGGCAATTGGGATGAGCCAATAGCGACAAGTGCGCCATGAATCGTGAGACCGGCATTGTCATAAAACTTGACAATCACACCAGGATCAATGGTTAAGGTGGATTCAGCATTCATTGTGATGGTATCATATATGCAATAAGTATTAATTTCATTATCTTGCCCTACATTCTGT
>Ga0272440_1001015_pt1 | contig 23450 bp, 18 predicted proteins | sample SSMMMBAug17_FD_192440 | JGI IMG/M metagenome (GOLD analysis project Ga0272440, IMG submission 192440) | Marine sediment archaeal communities from Little Sippewissett salt marsh, Falmouth, MA, United States - SSM-MMB-Aug17 | ecosystem: Environmental > Aquatic > Marine > Wetlands > Sediment ...
TATCATATTGATTCTAAAGTGATAACTGATGAACATAAGTTTGATTATATAGCCTCTGAGATGATCGTTCCCGTCTCTTCTAATGTATGTATGGCTGACCTTTCTCAAAAGCTTCATGGAAATGATATGTACCAAACATTAATTAGTTTTGGATTTACAGATCCATCTACCTTTTTTATAGGCTATGAAAGTTCTGGTTATATACGCAAGGCAACTATGCACGACCATGCTATATACAAAGCAACTGCTTCATATGGTTATGGAATAGGAGTCAATCTTTACCAACTCCTACAAGCATACAGTGTATTTGATAATGATGGCGTTAAAATTCAACCTCGTGCAATCCTCAATGAAAAGATTTATGAAATAAATGAGCCTGACTTATGGCATGAACCAGAAAGAGTACTCGATTCTGAACTAGCACAAAGAATGAAAAAAATTCTTATCAAAACAGTTAAAAAAGGTACTGGCCAAAATGCTGACATGGTAGGCTTGGAGATTGGTGGTAAAACCGGAACCGCTCATATGATAAGAGATGACCTCTATGTAAATAATTACAATAGTACATTTGTAGGCTTTGTAAATGGGAAAAAACATAAATATATCATTGGTGTCATTGTTGTTAATCCAATAAAACCATACCATTCATCTGAAACTGCTGCTCCACTATTTAAAGATATAGTTGCTATATTACTTGACCAAAACTATCTTTCTCATTCCCATCATCAATAGGAATACATATACTCCTGTAACCCTCCCCAATTTTTAGACCAGGTTTAGGCTGATAATTTCTTGTTCTGATTATGCCTTTCTAAGAATTTAATAGGACTTAAATTATCTAAGGCCTCATGTGGGCGATGATGATTATAGTCATATTTCCACTCTTCAACTTTTTCTCTGACTTCAGAGAGTGATCCAAACACATAACAGTTAAGTAGCTCTCTTCTAAAACTACCATTAAATCTTTCAACTCTTGCATTCTCAGTAGGTTTACCAGGTCTGATAAAATCTAAAGTGATATTATGTGTGTTACACCATAGCTCAAGCTGTGTAGAGATAAATTCTGGACCATTATCAACTCTGATTATGTTTGGATAGCCTCTCCACTCACAAGCACGCTCTAGTGCTCTTATAACCCTATGGGCTGGAAGAGATGTATCTAGCTCTACATCTAAAAACTCTCTATTGTATTCATCAATGATATTTAGCAGACGGTAGCGTTTACCATGCCACAGAGTATCGCTCATAAAGTCCATTGACCAAACATCATTCATAACTTCTAGGTCTTGCAGCGGTGTTTGCACACGTGTTGGAAGTCGATGTTTGGTTTTACGGCGTATATTTAAACCTAAAGATTTATAGACTCTATAGACACGCTTATGATTCCATTCATACCCTGCGTTACGAATACGAAGATACAACTTCTTAAAACCATTGCGAGTGTGCTTAGTTACAAAATGATTGAGTACATCAATCACTTCTCTGTCATCTCTAGGTGATGCTTGATAATAAAAACTACTACGATTGAGTCCAACTGCTTTGCATGCCTGACGTAGAGAAAGCTCATGCTCTTTGTGAAGATACTCTACTGCTTCTCGTTTACCATCAGGCGTTAGAGCTTTTTTTCTAAAAGATCCTTGAGTGCATGGTTTTCAAGTGCCATATCTGCAAACATCTTTTTAAGCTTAGCATTTTCATCTTCAAGCTCTTTAAGACGCTTAATGTCTGAGACACTCATACCACCATATTTACTTTTCCATACATAAAATGTTTGATTACTGATTCCATGCTTACGACAGACATCTGATACTTTCATACCAGCTTCTGCTTCATTCAAAATACCAACTATCTGACTCTCTGTGAATCTACTCTTCTTCATTCTAACTCCTGCAATTATTTTAGCAGAAATTATCAATCTATAAGCGGTCTAGTTTTTGGGGAGGGTTACATCACAGCAACAAACTTTTACAAGTTTCTTATGACAGTAGATTACTGGAACATACATCATTTGGTCAAAGGTGTACAGCTGCAATAGTAATATTAATTTCTTTGGGTAACAATCCAATAATTATTGATGAACCAGAAGCACATTTAGATAGTTCATTAATTGCAAATTATTTAGTAGATTTAATAAAAGATAAAAAGCAGCACCGACAAATAATATTTGCTACGCATAATGCAAACTTTGTATTAAATGCTGATGCAGAGTTAATTATTAAATTAGAAAATAATGATGGTAATACAAAAGCGAGTTCTTTTGCTATTGAAAATCTTAAATATAGAGAAGACTTATTAAAACTTGAAGGTGGTAAAGAAGCTTTCCAAAAGAGAGAAAAAAAATATGGAATAGGAGAATAGTTTGAGCTTTTTATACGAAAGGATAACAAGAGAACATGATGGAGGTATAGAGTATAGACGACCTGCAAAAGGTGCTTTAATTAACCATTTAGAAAATATAATTCATAGTACAAAGTACAGTTTAATAGGTTTTGACGGCTATATCATTCCAAAAGATATTTTAGAAGTTACACTTCTACTATTTTGTAGAGAGTATGATGAAGAGCAACTGAAAAACAATAGTACCGAAGAACGTGCTAAAGCATTATTTGATGAATTAAAAGTTGAATTAGATTTTGATCTAGCATGTGAATTTGCAAAACAACTCAATTGTAATATTGCATGTGTTTTTACACCTTATGATTATCCTAAAAATAATGTAGAAGTTAAAGAACAAAATATTTTACTTCTGCCACAGATTAATAATAAACGCACAGTAAAAAAACAAAATGTTGATGAATTTAGAGAATTCCTAAAAGACCATAAAAAACGATATAGCAGAAAGCCTGTAACTTTTATCCCTACTAAACTTGAATATTATTTAGCAAATGTTGCAGATACAGAATGGAAAATTGCTTTTCCTGGTGATGCTGATGGAATTCTTATGGATGAGGATTATAATGTCCAGGCTATTTTGGAATACAAATCTGATACTCAAGGAAATATATTAAAAGAGGAAGCAATTAAAAAATATGAAGCAGATTCGACTAGGTTCAATGTTCTTGATGACTTCTGTAAGCTTTTAAATGTTCCTTTGATTGTTATTTTTTGGTCTGATACACATTCTAATGCAAAAATTACCATTAGAAATTCACTTAAAGGTATAGAAAATAGTTTACCTATTATTAAGTCCAATGATTATTATTCATGTGCTGATAAAATTTATAATGTTTTAATTGATCTAAATGGCAATATGGGTAAATTGAATTTATTATAACTATATCTTAACAAAGATTTAAATATAATATATACTTAAATTAGAGAGGTTATATGCTAATGAATCAACAGAAAAGTGTTATAGAAGAAATAAGTATAAATGATATAAATTATGAATTGTTAAAAAAACAGTTTCCTCATGCAGTGAGTATAGATGAGAATGGTAAATATGTAATTTATCCTGATAAATTGCAAATGAGCTTGGATCCTGCAAAAGCAACGATGTGTAAAGAAGATGGATACGGGCTTACCTGGGTAGGTAAAAAGGAAGCTTACCATAATGCATTTACTAAAAACTACAAAGTATTGAAGCCTTTAAAAGATAGTTCAGTAAATTGGAATGAGACAGAAAATATCTTAATAAAAGGTGACAACCTTGATGCTTTAAAAATACTTCGTCAAAACTACTTTGAATCTATTAAAATGATATATATTGATCCACCATATAACACTAAAAATGATGGTTTTGTATATAATGATGATTTTACAACTTCTACTGAACAAACACTTGAAAAACTTGGTTATGATAAAGAATATATAGACTATATAGAAAATATTCAAGGGGCTAAAACACATAGTGGATGGCTTAGTTTTATGTATCCAAGACTTTTACTTGCAAATGATTTATTAAAAAATGATGGAATCATATTTATATCAATTGATGATAATGAAGTTGCTCAACTTAAATTACTTTGTGATGAAGTGTTTGGTGGAGATAACTTTGAAGGTCATATTCATTGGAGAAGACGTTCTAATCAGCCAAATGATAAAAACAAAATGATTGCTTTGGTTACAGAACATATTTTAGTGTATTCAAAAGATAAAGAGGAATATAAAAAATCTGGTGTAGGTAAAATAGGTCTTACAGGTACATTTTCAAATCCAGACAATGATCCTAGAGGTGAATGGGCTTCTAAGCCTTGGAAAGCAGGGGAAGGACAAGATGGTAGTAAATATATAATTGAAAGTCCTACAGGAAAAAGATTTAATGAAACATGGATGGGAGAAGAAAAAACATTTTTGGAATTAAAAAATGATAATAGAATAATTTTTACAAAAAACGGTGATGGTTTTCCTAGAAAAAAGTATTTTAAATTTGAGAGAGAGCAAGAAGGACAATGTGCTACAAACTGGTGGGCTCATGATAAATTTGGAAATAATCAAGAGGCTACAGATGAACTTGCAGAACTTTTTGAAAATCAAAAAGGTATTTTTACAAACCCAAAACCAACTAAACTAATAAAGAACTTAATAGATATAGCAAATGTAAAAGACAATGATATTGTTTTAGATTTTTTCGCAGGTTCTGGCTCAACAGGTCATGCAGTTTTTAGTAAAGATGAAAAAGTAAAATTTATATTAGTTCAACTAGATGAAAAAATAGAATACACAAAAGGATTGACTCAAAAAGAAAAAGAAGCGATAAAGAAAAGAATTGACTTTTTAACTAAGCTCAATAAACCTATTAATATCTTTGAAATTACAGCAGAAAGGTTAAGGCGAGCTGGAGATAAAATAAATGATGGAGATATTGGTTTTAGAACTTTTGAAATTGTAAAAGATCAAAAGCAAAAAATCTACCAAAAATCATTGGAGGAAGTAAGCCAAGATGATTTAGTAGCTATGATGGAAAAACCTGACATAGAATCAAACGAAGAGATACTTTATAATCTTTTTGTAGCAGAAGCTTTAGCACTTAGTACAAAATATGAAGAGCTTATACAAAACAAGCTTTATCTAGCTTCAAATGTTGCCTTTATACTTGGAGATATTACATCAGATGAACTTGTAGAAGCACTAAAAGATAAAAAAGAGTGCGAATACATTACCGTCTATAGTCCAAATATTAGTAACGATAAATTTACACTTGAGATAGAGAGCAACATAAGCAAGCTTGGTATCAAACCTGATAAGCTAAGATTTAGAGGTTAAATCTATGGCTTTAAAAATAAAATTTGATAGGCTTGATTATCAAGAACAAGTAGTAGATAGCATAAGTGATGTATTTAAAAATATATCATTTACTCCAAATAATAATAGAAAGAGTAATCCATCTTTTGATCTTGAAACTTCTAAAAGTATCTTAGTAGAAAATATCACAAAAGTACGAGAAGTAAATAAAGTCGATATAGCTGAAGTATCCATTAAAGATGAACTTATAGTTGATACTTTAATGGAAACAGGTACTGGTAAGACATTTACTTTTTTAGAATCAATATATAGACTAAACCGAGATTATGGACTTAGTAAGTTCATAATCTTAGTACCTTCTAACCCTATACGACAAGGTACTATTAAAAATATAAAGATTACCAAAGAATTTTTTGTAAAAGAATACTCTAAACAGATATCCGTATATAACTACAGTGAAAAAACTGTTTTAAACTATATAAATGCGAGTGATCAAAATATCTCTGTACTAGTATCAACTTATCAGTCTTTTAACAAAGCTTCTAACAACATCAACAAAAGTAAGATAGAGCAAAGTCTAATCGGTCGTGCAAAAAGCTATATGCAAGCCATCGCACAACTAAGACCTGCAATAGTTATAGATGAGCCACATAGATTTGAGGGGAAACAAACAGCAAAATATCTCAAAGAGTTCAACGCTCTTTTTACTTTGCGATTTGGTGCTACTTTTAAAGGGGATGAGTATAAAAATTTAATCTATACTCTTGATAGTGTAGATGCATTTAGCCGTGGACTTGTAAAAGCTATAACAGTTGATACAGTTGGAAATGAAAATGTGGATAATCATACTATCGCTTTTGCTAAGATAACTGGAAGTAGTCAAAAAGATTATAAAGCAACGATAGAGTATAAAGACATAAATTCTAAAAATCAAAAAGTAATTTTAGAAAAGGGTGAAAACCTTGGTGAGAAAGTTGGTATAGAGTATCTTAATAGTTATGTAGTAGAGAAGATTACGAAAAGTGAAATAATCTTTACAAATGATATTTCGCTTCCTATAGGAGTAAGTGAGAGTTATGGTGTACTGCTTGATGAGATGCAAAAAGTTATTGTAGATACCGCAATTAAAAATCATTTTGAGAGGGAGGAGGAGCTTTTTAAACTTGATATAAAAGCACTTTGCTTGTTCTTCATCGACAGAGTTGATAAGTATCTTACAGATGAGGGAACAAATGGAGAGTTAGCAAAACTTTTTGAGAAGCTATATCTTAAAAATCTCAATGAAGTTTTAAAAAAAGATAATCTCGATGATGATTATAAAGAGTATCTTTTAAAAACAAAAGAGAGTCTGAACGAAATACATAGTGGGTATTTTGCGAAGTCTAAAAAAGAGGGAGATGAAGCAGAGGCAATTGAGCTTATCTTAAATAAAAAAGAAGAGCTATTAAGCTTTGATAGTGATCTTAGATTTATATTCTCTCAGTGGGCACTGCAAGAGGGTTGGGATAATCCAAATGTAATGACTCTTTGTAAATTAGCTCCAAGTAACTCTAAAATATCTAAATTACAACAAATTGGACGTGGGCTTAGACTAGCGGTCAATCAAGACGGAAAGCGAATCACAAAAGATGATAGTAACTTTGAGTTTATCAATGAGCTATTTGTAGTAGTTCCATCAACGGAAGAAAATTTTGTAACTTCTATACAAAATGAGATAAGTGAAAACAGCATTAAAAAAGTATCGAAACTGTTTAACGAAGATGTAATGGTAGAAAATCATATAGCTGCAACTCCAAGAGCAGCAACAAAACTACTTGATGCACTTGAAAAGATGAAATTTATCGCTATTGATGAAGATGATATGAGTGAAATTACTATTTCAAAAGATGAATATAGTTCAAGATCAAAAGAGTTAGAGTCTTTAGATATGAAAGGGTGTGATAGCAAAAAGCTCAAAGAGTATTTTGACAGCTTCTTTAAAACATCTAACAGAATCAAAGCTAAAGACAGAAGTGCTAAAAAAGAAAAAGGGAAAATCAAAATCCATCCTGAGAACTTTAAAAAGTTTAAAGCTCTATGGGATAATCTTAATTATGATGCAGTCGTAAAATATGATATTGATAGTGATACATTAGTCAAAATGGCAAAAGATAAAATCAATGAAAATTTTACGATTAGCGGGCAAGATATTATTGTAAAAAGAGATAAAAATGTTGAAGATAAAGAGAAACATGACAGTGAGAAAGATACTGTAGAGGTAGTAACTCACTCTATATTTACACTTTATGAATTTATAAAAGCATTGTCGAATAATACAAAGATAAGTATGCAAACTATAGCTAAAGTATTGTATGGAATCAAAAAAGAGAAGTTTGAGCTAATACCTCAAAATGAGAATTTAGCACTTAAAAAGATAGAAGAACAGCTTGTAAGTGCTATATATGACACGATTATAAATAAAATATCTTATGACCTAAAAGAGATAAAAACTTGCAACACATCACTTACTGATAATAATGGCAATGTCAAAGAGTTTATATCACAAGGAAGTTTGGGAGTTGAAGCCTACAAAATAAACTCTAAAAATATAAGGGAATTATCAATCTATGATGAAGATTTTATGGAGGTTGACAGTACCATTGAAAAAACTACGATTGATGAGTCTAGTGATAAAAAAATCATAGTATTTGGAAAGTTACCAAAAGTTAATATTCCAACAGCCCATGGGAGAAACTATAATCCAGACTTTGGATATGTCATAGAGTCTAAAGATGATAAAGAATTATATTTTGTAGTTGAAACTAAAGGCTATGACAAGTTTGATGATATAAGCACAAAAGAAAAACTTCAGATTAAAAGTGCAGAAGCATTTTTTAAAGAGCTAAAAGAAAAAGGTGTGAATGTTGAATATAAGACTAAACTAAATAGTCCTGAACTATCACAGTTGATAAGTGATATTCTGAAGTAATAATTATGAATGAAAAAGTACGCCTATCTAAATCACTATATACAAGAGGCTTACAATGCGTAAAGTCTCTTTGGCTAAAGAAGTACAATAAGGATGTTCTAACACCTCCAAACGCTACTGCTGAAGCTATATTTGAAACTGGTAATGAAGTTGGTGAGTTGGCATGTCAGTTATTTCCTAATGGTATAGAAGTAGAGTTTAATCCAAAAGATTATGATGGGATGATTAGTACTACTCAAGAACTAATGAATGGTGGTGTTAAAAGTATCTATGAAGCCTCTTTTAAATATGATGATATTTTTGTAGCTGTAGATATACTTCATGTCAATAATGATGGAAGTGTAGAGATTTATGAAGTCAAAAGTTCTACACATGTAAAAGATGTCTATAAACATGACGCTAGTATTCAGTACTATGTGTTAAATGGTCTTGGATATAGAGTAAATAAGGTTTCTATTGTCCATATAAACAACAAATACACAAGGGATGAAGAACTTGAAATAGAGAAGTTATTTACAATAGCTGATATAACAGACGAAGTAAAAGAGCTGCAAGGTGACATACCTACTTATTTATCAACATTTGAAAACTTTTTAAAAGATAGTGAAAGTGAACCGCAAAAAGATATAGGTACTCATTGTTCTAACCCTTATGACTGTGATGCAATAGATTACTGTTGGTCTCATATTCCAGAGTATAGTATATTTGATATCTCAAGACTAAAATCAGATAAAAAGTTTGAACTCTATAATCAAGGGATAGTAAATTTTACACAAATTCCAGATATATCAAACTTCTCCACAGCACAACAAATACAGATAGAATCAGAACTTACCAATAAGACGATAGTAAATCAGGAAGCAATCAAAGAGTTTGTAGATAACCTGTCTTATCCAATATATCACCTTGACTTTGAGACATTTCAACAAGCAATTCCTCAGTGGAAAGGGATAGTACCATTTGTGCAGATACCTTTTCAGTATTCAATTCATGTGGAAAGTGAAGATGGAGAGCTAGAGCACAAAGAGTTTTTAGCCGAAGATGGTTTTGACCCTAGGTATGAACTAGCTAAAAAGCTTGTTGAAGATATACCTACAGATGTAACAGTTCTTGCTTACAATATGGGCTTTGAAAAAGGTGTGATTAGAAAGTTAGCTGAACAGTTTGAAGAGTTTTCTTATCATCTTATGTGTATACACGACAATATACAAGATCTTATGACACCGTTCCAAAAAAAAGACTACTACACACCATCTATGAGAGGAAGCTACTCCATAAAATATGTACTTCCTGCATTAGTACCGGAAATGGCAAAAGCTTATGAAGATTTAAATGGAATTCAAAACGGTAGTGATGCAATGAATGCTTTTCCAAAACTTTCTAGTATGAATCCAGAAGAAAAAGAAAAAACTAGAAAAGCATTACTGGAGTATTGTAAACTTGATACGTTAGCGATGGTTAAAGTGTTAGAAAAATTAAAGGAAAGTAGCAGATGAACGAATGGAAAAAAATTAAACAAGAATTTCTTAACTATTGGACACTTGATAAAGTTAAGAGTATGTCATTGGAAGAATATACAAATTTAAATAAAGATGATTCATTTTGTTATTGGATTGAGTCGAAAACAACTGATGTGATAAGTATTTGGGGTGGTTCATCATACAAATTCGGTATATTCAAAAGACATCCTGAAGCACTAGAAAAAGAGCTTTCAAAGGGAAAAACAGGAGATGGAGAATACGGATGGTATGAAAAATATGGTCAAAATAAAGATATCGCATTCGCAAAAGTTAAAGAATTAGTTCTTAGTGTTATTGAAGCTGCACAAAATAAAGATTTTGCAGCAATTGATCATATCGACTTAGGTAATGCATTTAAATGGAAAATTGCATATATGTATGCTTCAGAAGGAAGTTTGCTTAGAATAGCTAAAGATGAGGCATTTTATTATCTTGAAAAAAAGTTTTTAGATAACGAATCAAAAGTGATATCTAATATTCAATCTAAGTTGATAGAGCTTAAAGAAAGTGATAAAGATATAGATATATATTCAGAAGAATTATGGAAAGAATATAGTCAAGTCCAAGAAGTTGAAAGTCACTTTAGAAAGTGGCTCAAAACTGAGAAATCTTTAGCCGATTCAACAATTAATAAATATATCTCTAGATTAAAGAAGTCTATACCTTATAAATTAAAAGAGTTAAATATTGATGACAATAATATAAGTTTATTAGAATGTGATTTGGATCGTTTAGAAGAAATATATAATATGCTTAAACCAGAAGGAGAACTATACTCTTGGAATATCTCTACAAAAGTAAAGTCAGAAGCTAGTGCTGCATTAGGTAATTATTTAGAGTTTTTAAATCAAAGTAATAAAGATAATGGTTTTGACAACTATATAAAGGAAGGTGAAATGTTACACAATTCAAATGAAGTTCAATCCTTAAATCAAATTCTATATGGGCCTCCGGGCACTGGTAAAACATATAACACTATCAACAAAGCTATTGAAATTATTGAGAATAGAGAACTAACAGAAGATGAATTAAAAGATAGAGATGGCTTAAAAGAGCAGTTTGAAAAATATAAAAACAGTGGTCAAATAGAATTTATAACTTTTCATCAAAGCTATGGTTATGAAGAGTTCGTTGAAGGGATAAAAGCTGATACAAATAATGCTGATGAAGTGATTTATACAAAAGAAAATGGGATTTTTAAAAGATTAGCTTTAGAAGCAATGATTTCTAATATGCAGGTTACACAAGAAGGTGCCAAGTCGTTGGGCTTTGATGAAGTTTACAATGGATTGTTAGAAAAAATAGCTAATGGTGAAATTAACTCATTACCATCGAAAACTACTAATGATATTTTAGCTTCTGATATTACGAAGAACGATAACATAAATTTTAAACATGAAGGTAGAAATAAAAAGTATTTAGTTTCAAAGGCTAGGTTAAAGAAGCTTTTTGAACATTTTAATACTAAAGAAAAGTTTGATTCAATATCAAATATAAATGATGAGTTTAGAGAAGTAATAGGTGGATGTAACTCATCTGCTTACTGGGCTGTTTTAAACTATATACATACAAATAACGTTGAAGATGAATATCAAGATATAGATATAGAGAATATGACAGAAGTAGAGCAAAAAGAGCTTATAGAGAACTATTTAAAAACACCTCAATCTGAACGAACACATAAAGAAGAGACTAAAAATTATATTTTAATCATTGATGAAATTAATCGTGGAAATATCTCTAAAATCTTTGGTGAGCTTATAACACTTTTAGAAGATAGCAAAAGAGTGGGAGCAAAAGAGGAACTGAAGGTAAAACTACCATATACTAATGATGAGTTTGGTGTGCCTCAAAACCTATATATATTAGGAACAATGAATACAGCGGATAGAAGTATCGCACTAATGGATACGGCCTTAAGACGTAGATTTGAGTTTACAGAGATGATGCCAAATTTAGAAGCAGTTAATGGTATAAAAGTTGGGAAAATAGACATATATGTCCTCCTTGAAACTATAAACAAAAGAATAGAATATCTGTATGACAGGGATCACACTATTGGACATGCATATTTCATGAGCCTAAAAGATGAAAAGATAAAAGACAAAAAAGGCGAATTAGATAATATTTTTAGAAATAAAATAATCCCTCTATTGCAAGAGTATTTTTATGATGATTGGGAAAAAATATTAATGGTTTTAGGTAAGGATGGATTCATAACAAGAAAAGAAATGAAGTCAGATATTTTTAATTATAAGAATGATGACTATATTGAAGATCAAGAATACATTTACACTATAAACAAAGAATTTTCTTTTAGAGAATTTATTAATGAAACAAGGTAATTTCTCTATTTTAGAGTATCGTTCAATTTATCATAAATCATATGATATTTATGGGGAAGACATTACAGGTAACCTTGTCGTTCCTAAAAAAGTGTTTGATGATCTAAAACAGTTCGTTCTTAAAAACAACGAACAGACACTTTTCCTAAAGCCATCTTACAAAAATGGACTAGGAGAAACACTTCAAGCTCAAAACTATGTTGGTGTAATACAAACAAAAGATGGCACTACAATTGAGATACTACCTAAGATACAAAACCTTGATACAGATGAATCTAAAAAGATCTTAATCAAGATGTTAAAAACTCTAAGAAAGTCTCCATTCAAAAACTTCAATATGGCACACTTGAAAAGCTCTAAGATGCCACTATTTGAAATTTTCATTACAATGTTTTTGGAAGAACTATCCAAACTTATCCAAAAAGGAATAAAGTCTGATTACATAACTAAAGAGGAAAACCTAAAATTTTTAAAGGGAAAACTCAAGATCAATGAACAGATAAAAAAGAACTACATCCACAAAGAGAATTTCTTTGTGGAGTATCAAGAGTTTTTGAGCGATAGGATAGAAAACAGGCTTATTAAAACTACTTTAGAGTTTTTATATAAAAAATCTAAGTCCAATAAAAATCAACAAAGAATTAGGGAATTTTTGTTTGTATTTGATGGGATTAAAGTGTCACACAATATAAAGAATGACTTTTCAAAAGTTAAACTCAATCGTCAGATGAAAGACTACGAGCAAACGCTTCTATGGAGTAGAACGTTTTTACTTGAAAACTCATTTAGCCCTTATAAGGGAAGTGATATGGCTTTTGCTCTTCTATTTGATATGAACTTGCTGTTTGAATCATATGTAGGACATTACTTAAAGAAAAAAGGTTTAGATGTTAGTTTACAAGATAAAGGGAAGTACCTTGTAGAAGAGCCGAATAAATTTGCATTAAAACCTGATATTGTAATTAATGATGTAGATGAACAACTAATTGCAGATACAAAGTGGAAAATTATCAAAAGAGAAAAGGATATATCACAAGCTGATATGTACCAGCTATACGCATATGGTACAAAATATACAGAGTGTAAGAAGTTATATTTGATATATCCTTATGATAATAACCATTTAGATTTAAGATATTTATATCAGAAAGAAGCAGAGAATAAACTTGTTTTAAATGTGTTGTTTTTTGATTTGGGATCTGATGAGCCTGAGTTTTATAAAGAGGATAGAGAGTTTAGACTTTTTAAATTAATTGTAAAATAGATTGTATTAAGTATATTGCGAACTATTAATTCGCAATATAACTATATAATCTTTTATATAAAATTAGAGGGATTGTATGTTGCGAGTTAGAAGTGTTCAAGAACTTATAAAACTGCTTAATCAAAACAAAGATTTTATTAACACTGTTTTTGAGAGTACTCACAGACAGATAAATATCAATAATGCTTTAGGTATTGTTGAGAATGAGATTCTAGAAGAGCTCGAAGAAAATAATATTATAGAGATATATCAAAATGAAGTGTTGTTGAGTGAAAGTTTTGTGAAGTTTCTTGAAGCACACCTCATTGATAGTTTTGATGAAGAGTTGTATGATTACAAAAATATCTTTTTAAAAATATCAAAGTCTATTGACCTTTATTATATCTCCACAGAATCAAATGGAGATATTGATAAGCATCTTAGAGCTATACATAGACACTTAAGAAGAATACCAAATAACCTCCTTGATTCACTCAAAAGTCTACAACGTCATGTTGAATTTACATACCGTTCTGCAGCTACAAACAAAGAAAAACTTGAGGAACTCAAAGGTTACAACCAGAGTCTTGACGAGTTTTATAAGACACTTGATTTTATCAGCAATAAATTGAAAGAATATAGAGGCTTTTTTCAGACAATAGACAATAGTGCGATAGAGATGCAAAGAACAAGACTTGGAAGCTATGTACTGTCTATTAGAGATACTCTTATCAGTCTTACTCAAACTGTAATTGATTATATAAAAGATACAGAAAGAAGCATCTATTTTCATAAACATATAACAGAGTTAAAAGAACTGAGTGATAGAAAAGAGATCCGAAGCAAAACAAATTTATATGATCTTGTTTTTAATACAAGCAAAGATCCTTTACTTTCTGGATTTACGAAAGTAGAGAAGAAAAATACTCAGATAAAGTTCTACCCAGATTATGCTTATGAAGAAGAATTTGTAGAACGCTACAAAAGTAATAAAGAGCAACTAGTTCAGACACAGAAAATTGAAGTTTTCAGTGAACCAATTGATGAGGATTATCTATCGTCTGATGAGATACTTATTGTGAACTATAGCGGAATACTTTATGAGTACCTAGAACAAGAGAACTACAATAAAAGTTTTTTGGACTATCTCAAGCTAAAAGAACCTGAACTTCAAGGTGTAGAGTTATTAACAGCCTACCTAGATACCATTATATCAAATGCAGAAGAGCTAAAATTCACAGAAGATTATGAAGAGATTGCCGGGTATGATTGCGTATCGGCTTATCCACTTTCAAAAGAGCATGAATATGAAGGAGATTATACATGATTATTGATACTAACAAGCTTCCAAACGACACAAAAGAGATATTTGACACATTAAGAAACGGAAATTTTATTGTTGATAACCATCCTGAGAAAGCACACAGAAACATGTTTTTTACGTGTGATAGTTACTATGATACTCTACTAAACTATTTTGCTCCGCTTGGATATGACTTGGAGCGTGGAGATGGATATTTTCTCTTCTATACACAGGGTATGAATGAAGCCACAAAAGAGCATAGAATAAATCAGTTATTGAATATATTAAATGTAGTGGATTTGCTATTAGGTGTTTTTCCAAACTTTTCAGTTGGCTGGAAAGGATCTCCAAGTGATCTTTTGATGAGCCTTAAAGGAGATACTCTTCGTTCTGAACAGCTAGAAAAGATGCGAGGGATTAAAGGAAAGACACTTTTAGAACGCTCAAACAGTGTCTTTGAAGTGATGTATAAATATGGGTGTATTATCCCCATTGAAGATAAGTTTAATAATTATATAGTCTCATCAGCATATAACTATGTGACAGAGTTTTTTGAAGCTGTACAGAGAATTAATGTGGAGGATGAGTAGTGATATCGTTAAAAAAGATTACTTTTGTAAATACAGGACGTTTCTCATATGGTGAGATTAATGTTAATGGTAATACGCTTGTTACAGGTACTAATGGTGCAGGTAAGACAACAACTATTCAATCGGTTCTATTTTTTTATGGATCTAACAAAGGGGATAAGTTAGGTATTAAAAGAGGAGAGGGTAAGGATAACTGGTTGAAATATACTTATCCATATCTAAACTCTTATGTATTTTATGAGTATACAGGTGTGAATGGCAATGTATTGTTAATGACATATTCTGCAGGAACTCAGATAGGCTACAGGTTTATATTGTTAGAACATGATTTGGATTTAAAATCTATAGTATTAAATTCAAATAACGGAGTAAGAGATACAAAAGAGATACTTGGAGAATTTATAGCACTTGGTTTCAAACCAAGTTTACAGATAACATCTGCAGATAAGTATAGAGAAATCCTTTATGGAAAAATAAACTTAAAAGTAGATAGAGCTCTTAAAGATTTTATAGGCTACTCGTTAATAAATGCGCAAGGGGATTATAATCTTATTCATGAAGTGCAATCTAGTATATTTTTAAGCTCAAGAGTAGAAACAGGTACTATAGAGAGTGCTATTGCTAATAGTTTTGGAGATGGGGCTGAGATTGATATTCAACATATTAGAGAACAGCTTAAAGAGGTAATGGATGATTATAGAGCTCTTAGGATATATGAATCACAGACTAAAATCATCTCGGATATTTTTACATCTCATAAAGATTACAATAGTTCTATTAATAATCTAAAGAACGTTCTTATTTCTATTAAACAAAACCTGAATGCCAATTTAGAGCTTTTACCTAGTCTTGAACCACAGATACATAAAGCTGAAGAATCATATATTAAATGTAAAGAAACTAATAAAGAGAAAAGAGCAGGTTTACAAGCAGATAGAGATGACGCTAAGAGCAAACTTGATAGCTCTGAAAATGAGAAAAAAAGAGCTAAAGACCTTGCGGCAAAATACAAAGATAAAGATATGGAAAACCGTGCAGCGAAAGTTGACAGTATCCCTTCTTTAGAATTAGCTAAATCTAATGCTGAGGATACACATAGAACTCTTGTGGGTGCGCAAAGTGATCTGGCTTTATCTTATGATACTCAACTTGAGCAAAGAAAACTCCATTTGGCTTCACAAAAGCAGGTAGCTTTGGATTACTGTAACACAAAATCTGAGTTAGTCCGTAAAGAGATAAAAGAACTTGACATTGAAAGGGAAGGTTCACTTAAATTTATTAGTGAAGAATATAAACAAGCATTAGGCAAGCTTGAATCTAGTCTAGAAGATGCTCAAAATAAAAAAAATGAATCCTATGCACAACTTGTACTTATAGAGTCAAATAATCCTTATAAAGATATTTATGAAGCTACTGAACGGGAATTAAAAAATAAAGAAAATAGTGTCTCAATTAAAAAGGTTGAGCAAAAGCAAAAGAGAGACAAACTCAAGTCTATTATTGAACAAAAAGAACTAATTGAAAGCAATAAAATTGAGTTGCAAGAGGCTGCTCAGGAGCGTTATAATCTTGAAAAAAGTAGTGATGAAAAAGAAATAATTAGACTAACTAAGATGCTTAATGTTGCAGAAGATACTCTTATTCACTTTATTCGTGAAAATTTTAGTACTCATGAATCGATAATTACTTCTCTTTTAAAAGATGAAGTTCTCTTTAGTGCAACATTATCTCCATCTGTAAAAAGCCATAGTGATAGTATCTATGGTTTGGGTATTGATACAGAGAATTTAAAGCCATCAGAATACTCACATGCTAATATTATGTTAAGAATTAATGAACATAAAGAGAATATCTCGAAAATAAGAAGTGCAGTCGATCATTCATTGGATGAGAAATTATCAAAACTTAGTGTTAAAGAGAAAGAACTTCAAAAAGTGCATGCAATTCTCAACGGTGAGTTAAATGATATATCTGATGAGTTATTAAAGCTAGACTCAGAAATCACTTCTTTAGGTGAGACTCTTTATTCACAAAAAGAGAGTGCATCTGCAATGTGGAAAGATGCTAAAGATAAAGCAAAAACTGAAGATATGGCTGCTAAAGAAGAGTATTTAGCCATTAAGAAAGATAAAGAAGAGCTTATTAAAAGCTATGATTCGAAAATAGCAGAGCTTGAGGATAAGTACCTAAAAAATAAAGAGTTGTTAGAAAAGCAAATTGAAAAACTAGAAGAATCTAAAGAATCAAAGCATAAAGAACTTGATAAGGCGTTCAAACAAGAGGAAAAAGGTATTATCGAAGCAAAAAACAAAGCTCTAGTTGAAGGTGGAGTGAGTAAAGAAGAACTATATTCTGCTCAGAAGCTTCTTGAAAAAAGTACACAAGAGCTTGAAGAAGCAAAGAGCTATTCAAACGAGGTTGCAATCTGGAGAGAGGATAAAAAACTTATTGATAAAATCCCACAGCTAGACAAGGAAATATTTGAAAATGAAATCGTGTTCAATAAGGCTGACAAATCCCTTGCAGTGCAAAACTCTAAAATGGATGAGGAAGAGAAGTTGCTTGATGAAAAGATAAAATCTCTTAAACAAGAGAAGGGTAGTGTGCAAGAAGAGATAGAATACACTAATAACCAGTTGTCTCAAGAGGAATATATAAAGTATTTCGAAGAATTTCAGCTTGAAAATATAACTGATTCTAAGAAGTTAGACAACATTTATAACTCATTTTCAAAGTCCAGTAATTTGATGAAAAGTATCAATGAAAATTTTTACAATATGGAGAAGTATCTTGAGAGATTTGTTAGCAAGTTTGGTTCTGAAAGACATATTTGGTTTACATATAAGCGTAGTACAAAGGAAGACTTACTACGTTCTATTGATAGCTTGAAGATGTTTTTAGAAGGAGGTGGTATTGTAACTACTAAAGAGATGATTGCGAAGTCGATACGCGGTATTCAAAGCAATATCTCTGATAGATTTGGTAATCTCAATACACAAAGTGCAAATATTAAATCCTCCATTGATACCATTAGCAAGCGTCTCTCTAAAGCTATAGATGAGATTGCAGTACTTGATGATATAGGTCTAAGATATGTGAGTAGTGAGAATAAAATTCTTTCTGAACTTCAATCTATTAGTGAGATTGATATTCCTTATGGAGATACTTCATCGTTATTTGCAGAACCGGAAAAAAGTGTAAAATCATCTAATCGTATCTTGGAGAGGTTTGGTAAGTTGTTAGAACATTTAGATTCCGAGAAAGCTACTCATATCACTGTTGCAGATACTTTTGAAGTGGAGCTCAAAGCTGTAGAGAATAACAACTCTACAGGGTGGATTAAAGCGAGAAAACAGATAGGTTCTGAAGGAACATCGGTAATTGTTAAAACGCTCTTGTATATTGCTATGCTTGATACAGTTCTTTCTATGACAAGGAAAAACTCAGAAGCTAATGTGCATGTACTACTGGACGAGATTGGAAAGATTGATCAGAAGAATATGCGCGAGATTATAAAATTTGCAAATAAATCTGGTATCTTACTTCTAAATGCTGCACCTGATACAAAAGTTCCAGATCTTTATAATTGTATCTATCACTATAGAATATTAAGAGGGAAGTCTAAAATAACATTGGGGGCAATAAGAAAATGAAATTGAACCTTAAAGATGCAGAAGTATTATTATTGATTTATCAGGGTAATGTACTTCGAAAGAGCGCTTTTGGAAAAGGTTCAAAAAAGATTTTAGATGAGATGATCTCTTTTGGCGCACTTATGCAAAAACAAATCACTAAAAACTCTTATGAGATATCATTGGGTAGGAAAGAGTCATTTAACGGATATCTTTCAAGTTACCTACACATAATGAAGCTGAATGATTATATAAAAGCTTTAAAACTTCACAATCCTTCACGCTCTGAGCTTTCTAAGCTTGGTGTTAGCACTAAATTAAAAAGTACAAATCCTAAAAGCGGTATACATATAAATAGCCCTGATGCACTTATAATCGCTATCAATGATGAAGAAGTTACTCTTAGTTATCCAAAAGGGTGTGCCTTATTTGTTCATAAAGATAATAATATAGCTTTTGCGGAAGATGTTTTAATAGTAGGTGTGGAAAACTTTGAAAATATTAGTGGAAGATTGAAAAAAAGAGATATATTTCCAGAAGAAAAGATCTTATTTATAGAGAGAAATAAGGTATTGCAGAATCTATTAGCTGAAGTGCCAAATAGATATCTTCATTTTGGAGATATTGATCTTGCTGGCATCAGTATTTATCAGAATGAGTATGAGCCTATTGTTAAAGATAGAGGCTGTTTTTTTATTCCTGAGAATATAGATTTGTTATTAAAAAGAGGAATTGCGGACACCTACTTTAAACAAGAAAAGAAATATTCTTCGCTTGCTGGAAATACAGATGTAATGCAAACTTTAATTGAACGTATTAGAGCACATAAAAAAATCATTGAGCAGGAGTTTTTTTTGCTATAGCTTGGCACTAGATATGTAAAATTCTAAAACACTAAGTTTATTTTAATTTTTATACATTTAAGATTTGAAAAGTTTTTGGTTATAAACCAAAGTTCAACGGACAAAGGAATATTATGAAAAATAATATAATCGAAGAAGAATCTACATATGAAAAATTGAAAACTATTTTTCCAAATAAAGTTAGAATTACTCAAAAAGAATTATCAAATGCTGGAATTATAAAAGAGACAACTATTTGGAGAAGACGAAAAATGAATGATCTGCATCTGTTGCCAAAATTTAGAAAAGAAGGTCGACGTATTTTTTATAAGTTAAGAGACATAGCAGATTTTATTGATGGTACATCTAATGCTACAGATATGAATTAGAATGTGTTACAAGTAAAAAAAACAAAATTTTATACTAAATTTTTATCTTGTAGTAAAAATGTAGTAAAAAAGCTTTTTCTAAGTTTTCTGAAGTGGTGATTTTTACGGTAAAGTTAAATAAGATTTTTTTATAAAAATGTGGATGGGGTAGAGGGATTCGAACCCCCGAATATCGGTACCAAAAACCGAGGCCTTACCGCTTGGCGATACCCCAATGTGTTGTAGTCAAAAAATTATAATTGGTTGCGGAAGCTGGATTTGAACCAGCGACCTTCGGGTTATGAGCCCGACGAGCTACCGAACTGCTCTATTCCGCGGCGTTTCAAGCAAACAACTGTGTGTTTGTGAGCCGAAATTATAGGGAAAAATATTTTCTATGTCAAGAGTATTTTTAAAAATTCTGAATTTTTTTCCATTTAGCTATAATCATACGAAAAAATGAACTATTTTAGGATTACGTAATGGTTTTTCAAGAGTATATGCTCAACTATGTACTGCTCTATTTGTTACTTGAGGGTTATGAAGTGTGGTGGCAAAAGGCTGAAACATTGCTGGGAATGTTGGCTAAAATGTTTCACTACTACACAAAAAATGTTTGGATGCTTTTTTTAATGCAGCCGGCATTTTATTTTGCTCTTTTTTTTATGATGCTTTGTGACTACAACCTCTACTCGGTAATATTTTTTTCCGTTAAGGGTTCAGATGTTTTAACGAAGGTCATACTTATGAAGCAGGTATTTGTAGATAAAAAAGTCTCTTTAGAAGTCTCAGAGATTATAGTTGCGAAAATTCCGCAGTTTTTACTCTATGCAGGTTTAGTTATCTATCCGGTGCTTATTGTTTTAGCACTATCTTAATGAAGGAGTCGTTTTATGGCAAAAGTAATTATATTTAGTGGAGCAGGGGTGAGTGCTGAGAGTGGTATCTCAACTTTTAGGGATAGTGATGGTTTATGGGAAAACTACGACATTAAAGAGATATGTACAGCAGGCTGTTTGAGCTGGAACAGAGATGAGACCATAAAGTTTTATGACATGCGTAGAGAGGACATAAAAGATAAAGAGCCAAATTACGCACACAAACAGATTCACGCTCTCAAAGAGAAGTACCCTGATGAGATAGCCATCATCACACAAAATGTTGATAATATGTTTGAAAAAGCAGGGTGCAGTGATGTTTTACATCTACACGGTTTTTTGCCAGAGGTAGTGTGTGAGAGTTGCGGCTTTAAAGATAGCATAGGTTACGAGAAGCTTGAGAGTGTTTATTCTAAGTGTCCATCATGCTCAGCTCCTCTACGTCCAAACATAGTCTTCTTTGGTGAAGCTGCACCAAGGTATGCTGACTTATATGAGGCTTTTGATGATTGTGAGGCTTTTGTTGTTATTGGAACAAGTGGAAATGTCATCAACACTGACATGTTTTTAAACAGACGTATAAAACTCTCCATTTTAAACAACTTAGAGCCAAGTGGGGCTATTAATGACAGGCTCTACTCAAAAGTGCTTTATAAACCAGCAACAGAAGCTATAGATGAGATAGTAGCAGACTTGGAAGAGTTTCTCTCTTAAAGGGCTTGGCTCTGCCACTCTGGCAATTTTCCATGCACATCAATGTAGGTAAGATAGAGTCTTAGGTCAAACTCCACTTGGTGGTAGTTTGGTTGCATATATTCACAAAGTTTGTAAAAGGCTTTGTTGTGCTCTTTTTCTTTAAAGTGAGCAAGTTCATGCACCACTATCATCTCTAAAAACTCTAGGGGAACATTTTTAAACATCGAAGCGATGCGAATCTCATTTTTAGTTTTGAGTTTTGCACCTTGAACCCTTGAGACGTAGTGGTGAGTTCCTAGTGCATTGTGGATAACATTGATTTTACCATCGTAGAGAGCTTTGGCAAGTGGAGCAGACTTTTTCATAGCGCTGTTTTTGAGACTGCTTACGTAAGAAAAAAGCTCTTTGTCATTTGTAAACTTATGTGGCAATGGGTACTTACGTAAGAGATAATTTCCAAGTGCATTTTGCTCGAGAAGTACTGCAACCTGTTGCTGTGTCTGGGCAGAGTAGTGTTTAAGATATTTAAGTTTGTCCATAGTTTTGGGATTATACCTACATTTAATGAAGCATCCACTATAATCACGACAAATAAAGACAAGAGGGTAACATGACGCCAATCCAGAGAGTTACACAAGCCATTGAAGAGATAAAAAAAGGCAACATGGTCATTATGATAGATGATGAAGACAGAGAAAACGAGGGCGACTTAGTTTATGCTGCTGCTTTTAGTTCTCCTAAGCATGTTAACTTTATGGCAACACATGCGCGTGGACTCATATGTGTAGCTATTTCAAAGTCAATTGCATCACGTTTAGACCTAAACCCGATGGTAAGTTCAAATACCTCTTCATATGAGACAGCATTTACAGTCTCTGTAGATGCAAGAGATGCTTTAACGGGCATTTCTGCTAGTGAGCGTGATGACACTATTAAAATCCTTGCAAATCCTATTTCAAAAGCAGATGAGCTTGTAAAGCCTGGGCATATTTTTCCTCTTATTGCCAAAGACGGGGGTACACTTATTCGTACGGGACACACTGAGGGAAGTGTTGATTTGTGCCGCTTGGCAGGTTTGAGTGAAGCGGGTGTGATTTGTGAGATAATTAAAGAAGATGGAACAATGGCTCGTCGTGATGATTTAGACATTTTTGGTGAGAAGCATAACCTCAAAACCGTTTTTATTTCTGACATTGTCGAGTATAGACTTGCAAATGAGTCACTTATAAAAGAGACAAAAGTAGAAGAGATAGAGTTTTTTGGTGTTAAGGTAAAGCGCCACACATTTGAAGATCATGACGGCATAGAACACACTGCCATAGAGTTTTACAGTGCAGGAAAAGAGGCAAATGTGCGTGTGCACAATGTTATTTCAGACATAGAACTCCTGCTCAACTATAGTAAGTACACAAACCTTGTAAGCTCCATAGAGTATCTGAAAAAAAATAGCGGTATTTTGGTTTTTATCAACAAAACAAATCACCAAGATAATGCTGCACCAAAGGAGTTTGGAATCGGAGCCCAGATCATAAAATCTTTTGGTATTTCAAAGATGAATCTACTCTGTTCTACAAAACAGATGGATCTTGTAGCTCTTGGTGGGTTTGGACTTGAAGTAAACGAGCTTATAGAGATATAACACCATGAGAGCAGTGCTGCTTCTGAGCATAGTTTTCGTTTTTGCAAGCGCAGAACTTCTTACTAGAACAAAGGTGCTTATGGGAACCTTTGCAACTATTAAGCTAGATGCAAATGAGAGCAGGCATTTCTCCGAGGCATTTGAGAGGCTTCAAGAGGTTGAAGATGCACTCTCCTCCTACAAACCATCCTCTCCAATCTTTTTACTCAACCAAAACAAATTAGTAAAAAGATTGGAGAGGA
>Ga0272440_1001016_pt1 | contig 23429 bp, 25 predicted proteins | sample SSMMMBAug17_FD_192440 | JGI IMG/M metagenome (GOLD analysis project Ga0272440, IMG submission 192440) | Marine sediment archaeal communities from Little Sippewissett salt marsh, Falmouth, MA, United States - SSM-MMB-Aug17 | ecosystem: Environmental > Aquatic > Marine > Wetlands > Sediment ...
TTTAAAGTGAGTATTTCCAAGACCGCCTTTTCCGCCTTCTAAAAACTTCTCCTCTTGTCCATCTTTTAGCATATCAAAGAGTATTTCACCACTCTCTACGTCAATAATCTGTGTTCCAGGTGGTACAATAATAACTTTTTTGGCACCTGACTTACCAGTCATATTTGAACCCTCACCAGGACGTCCACCATCAGCTTTTATATGCATTTTTCTTTGAAAATGAGAGAGTGTATGCGTATTGTTGTCACATTTAAACCATATGTCGCCACCTTTACCACCATCACCACCATTTGGACCACCATTGAGTACAAACTTTTCACGGCGAAAAGCGACACAACCTTGACCACCTTTTCCTGAACTAACTGTTAACTCGACACTATCTGTGAACATATGAACTCCTCATAACAACAAACACAACTAATCTTACGCTATTACGTAACATCAACACAAAAATACTTAAGAATCTACTCTAGTTTAAAAATAAGCAGACTGTTAAATACTGAAATAAAATTTTATGAATCTAAAGTGGGTGGGGTAAGAGTGCTTGGGACACCCCAAACACTGTAGAATTATGCAGCAGGTACTACTGAAACTTGTTGACGTTTTTTGTCTTTACGCTCAAAAGTAACAACACCTTCAGTTAAAGCGTAAATAGTGTGATCTTTACCCATACCTACGTTTTTTCCTGGGTGAACTTTTGTTCCACGTTGACGAATGATGATGTTACCAGCTACTACAGCCTCTCCACCATATTTTTTTACACCAAGTCTTCTACCAGCTGAGTCACGATTATTCTGTGTACTACCTTGACCTTTCTTATGTGCCATTGTTCTTCTCCTGCTTAGATTTTAGCTTATGCAGCTATTTTAGTGATTTTAACACGTGTGAAATCTCTTCTGAATCCACGCTTCACTTTACTGTCTTTACGACGACGTTTTTTGAAAGTCATAACTTTTCTGTCACGTCCCTCTCTTACAACTTCAGCAGTTACTACAGCACCCTCAACAAATGGAGTACCCACTTTTAGCTCACCAGCGTTTACTGCTAAAACTTCTTTCATCTCTACGACGCTACCAGCCTCAAGTGACATTTTATCAAGTGATAACTCATCACCTTCTGAAACTCTATACTGCTTACCGCCATTTTTAATAATTGCGTACATTTACGGTCCTTAAATAAGTATGTATTTCTACAAAAAGTCCGGAATTATACCCAGATAAGCTTTAAGTTTTATTTAAATGTAACTACTTTTTTAAGTTAGAAAATAAAAAAATGATTTTAGAAAACAAAAAGCGTAAAAAAACAAAAAATATATAAAGAATAAAACTATAAATGAAGGGATGAAGAAAGTTGCCACGCTGTGTCATAAGAGTGAGTCTCTCTAAGGGAGACTCTAAAAGATCTGGATGCATTAGAAATGCAAAAAGCAGTAAAATCGTTACGTAATAAAAAAACTCTTTTACTAACTTCTTTTGCATGAAGACTACATAAGACCTTTCATCATAAGGTGCCAGTACATTGGTTTAAGCGCATAAAGGTCAAATGCCCACCAAATCCATCGTGGTTCTTCTACTGCTAGAGGAAATGATGGTGCTGCACCTTTATAGTTAAACTCAGCAAGAATGATTTTTCCATACTGTGTTTTAAGCGGACAAACTGTGTAACCGTCAAACTTCTCTTTTGGTTTTTTGCCTTCCATTTGCGCTAAAAGGTTTGCAACCATAATAGGAGCATGGTGACGAGCAGACCCACCTGTTTTACCCTTAGGAACACCACAAATATCACCAATACCAAATACATTTGCATAACGGCGGTGCTGGAGTGTCTCTTTATCTACTTCTAGCCAGCCTTTAGCACTTCCGTTTGCCCAAGCAAGTGGAGAGTTAGCCACAGAGTCGACACCAGCCATAGGTGGAACGATGTGAATGAAGTCATACTTCATCTCAACTCTATCAACCTTGTCAATCATAGTGTACTCTTCAATATCTTCGTCATATTCACCTTTTACAGTGTATTTGTGCTCAAAAGTTGCAACTTTGTTTTTCGCATCAATTGCTACTAGATTATGTCCAAACTTGTTTGTAATATTTCCATAACGAGGTTGTACCTCTTCATGAAGTATTTTATCAACAGCAGGAACAGCACCAAAGAGCTTTCCACCACTTGTAGCAAATGTCATCTCTGCAGTTAGTCCAGCCTCTTTGAGATAGTCATCACTTAGATAAAGAATTTTTTGTGGAGCACCACCACACTTAATTGGTGTTGCAGGTTGTGTGTAAATTACTTTTGGTTTTGTACCTTTTGCAGCATCTCTTAGCTCATTAAACCAATCCCAAGTGAGTGAGCCACCTTCAACTGTACCTTTTTCAGGGTTGTTAAGATATACAGATGCGATACCATCTTTACCAATCATATCTTCACTCAAACCATCAATCCAGTCATAATGGTACTGCAGACCTGTTGCAACCACTAAGTAGTCATAAGTAACCTCTTCTCCTGAACGAAGTACTACTTTATTGTTATCTGGATCAAAAGTTTTCACTTCATCTTTAATCCATTTTACATCATCAGGAATGAAATCTTTATTATCTTTTATAATATCCTCTGCAACATACTCACCTGCTGCCATAAAGACCTGACCTGGCTGATATAGGTGTTTCTCATTTGGTGCAATAATAGTAATATCTGGGTTTGAAAGAGCACTACGGAGTCTTGCCATAGCCATAATTCCACCAGCTCCAGCTCCAACGATAACTATTTTCCCTGTAGCGTCAGAAGCCGCTGCTTCAGTAAGTGTAGAACTTCCTGTTCCAGCAATTGCTGCTGCAGCAATTGGAGAGATACCCATAAGTTTCAGGGCATCACGACGACTCATCCCCTCTTTGTTTACAACTTCATCCATAAAGTCAATTTTTTTGTTTTCACCCATATCTTCGGCTTCCTTTATTTAATAAAATCAATCTTAAACTTTAAGTATATCTAAATAATCATAGCTAATACTTAAAATCTACTCTACTAATGCTACAGCATCTATCTCTACAAGTGCATTTTTAGGCAAAGTTTTCACTGCAACAGTAGAGCGAACTGGCTTGTGGTTTCCAAATGCTTCTGCATAAACTTCATTTACCACAGCAAAATCATTCATGTCTGCCAAAAATATAGTCGTTTTGATAACTTTATTAAGTGAACTCCCTGAAGCCTCTAAAACTGCTTCTAGGTTTTTCATTACTCTTACAGCCTGTACAACAACATCCTCTTTAAGTAATTCATCTGAACCTTCAGGTGTAAGAGCAATTTGTCCTGAAGTATATACCATTCCATTTACTACGACTGATTGTGAATAAGGGCCTATTGCTGATGGTGCGTTTTGTGTTTGTATAAATTCCATATTTTTCCTTTTATTTATCTGTTTTTGTATCGTTGTGTGCATTGTCCATAAAGGAGTCAAAACACTCAACACCACGATGTCCTAAAGAGCTATAAACTATCTCACCTTGTGCAGTTGTAAAGTAGTGTCTAGGAACAGGAGAGGTCTCAAACTCTTTGGGAACATAATCTTTATCTCTTGAAATATGAACAACTTCAAACTCTTCATAAAGACGTTTTAAAATCTTTTTATCTTGGAGCGTAGTTGACTCAAATTTTCGACACCAGCGACAACTCTCCGATGTAATAAGTGTGTAGATAAGCTTACCACTCTTAAGAGCCTTATGCTGCGTGGCTTTATAGTCATGTGACCATCCTAAATCATCCGAAAAAGCAAAAGTAAAAAAAAGTAGTAGTGTAAGAGCTATTTTCATTTTCTAATCTCCCCAATGTTCTATAAGATATTTAAAAACACTACACAAATCTTCAACCTCTTTACCAGTAGTACGCTCATTTACAGAGTGAATCGTGTCATTTCTTACACCTAATTCTATCACATCAATGCCCATCGGTGCTAAAAATCGTGCATCACTTGTGCCACCAGCGGTTGAGTGTTTTGTCTCAACACCCGTAACGCTTTTTATGGCTTCACCTATTTTTGCAACTATTTTTGTATTTGTATCTGTTTTAAACGGATAAGAGCCTTGTGTTAAACGTAGCTCATAATCAAGACCCTCAAAGTGTTTAGCAACAAAAGCTTCTATCTCTTTTTGAGTTGTTTTGGTGTTATTTCTTACATTAAACATCATCTGCAACTCATTTGGTGTTACGTTTGTTACCTGCATTCCTGAGCGAATATCTGTCACCACAAATTTACTCGGTGCAAACGACTCATCACCATCATCTAAATCTACACCTGCCATATCTCCTAAAACTTTGGAAATATTGTGAATAGGGTTTATAGCTTTTTCAGGGTAAGCAGCGTGTCCTTGCTTTCCTTTGAGTGTTACGTAACCATTTATGGAACCTCGTCTTCCAACTTTTATGGCATCACCAAAAACCTCTTCACAAGTAGGCTCAGCAACAACAGCAGCGTCTGGAATCATGTCGTTGTTTTCTAAAAACTCTAAAACTTTAATAGTCCCGTTTATCCCCTCTCCCTCTTCATCTGAAGTCAGTAGTAAAGAGAGTGTTCCTGGAAACTCTTTTGTCTCTTTGAGAGCCTGTACAAATGCAGCTAGTCCACTCTTCATATCCTGCGCCCCACGCCCATAAATATAGCCATCTTTTTCAAGCGCTACGTAAGGGTCACTATTCCACCCTTTACTTCCTGCTGGTACAACGTCAACGTGCCCTGCAAAACAGAGATGCTCTCCCTCGCCAAACTTTTTATACAAAAAAAGATTTTTTACATCTGCGACATCAACACGAATAGCTTCAAAGTCTGGAAGATACTCTTCGATAAAGTCTAAGAGTCCTCCATCATCAGGTGTTTCACTCTTAGCATTTATGAAATATTTAAATAGTTCTATAACATCCATAAGCTACTTCTTTCCTGGATTTTCATAAAAAACATAAGGTGTTGAGTAGTTACTTACTTCAAAGTAGAGTTTCTTCTCACCCTCATCAACTCTATAGTTCTGGTTCAAATCCAAATAGCCATATCCATAACGATAGCTTCTTGGTGTTACTCCATCTGTGGCAATAGCAGTTGAGAGTTTATCCACTTTGATAAATCTCTGTACAAGCTTCTCGCCCATATAAATGTCAAGAACTCCATTTGTTCCTGTCCAATTCTGAATTGAGCGGCCTATTTTATTTTGGCTCTCTTGTGTACATCCACTAAAGAAGAGTCCTACTACAAGCGATGCTATAAATAGTTTTGTTTTCATTATTTCTCTCCAGTTTTTAAAAGGCGTAGTGCGGCTTCTTCATCATCAGTTCTCATTAAAGATTCACCCACTAAGAATGCATCTACTCCCGCTTTAGAGAGATCTTCCAATTGGCCGTGCTCATAAATACCACTCTCTGCAACAATTATCTTTCCGTTTGGAATAAGTGGAATTAGCTCATACGAGAGATTCATGTTCATCTCAAAAGTTTGTAGATTTCTATGGTTAATGCCTATAATATCACTACCTGCATAGATGGCTTTTATAAGATCTGATTTATCATGTACCTCAACAAGTGCTTCCATTCCCAGGTGTCTTGTATATGCCAAAAGATCTTTGAGCTCTTTTTTTGAAAGTGCCGCAGCAATTAAAAGTACAAAATCTGCACCATGAACCATGGCTTCAAGTATCTGATATTCAGAGACAATAAAATCCTTACGTAAGAGAGGAATTCCCACATAACGACGAATACCACCAAGATAATCAAGAGAGCCCTGAAAAAAGTGCGGTTCGGTTAAAACAGAGATGGCACTCGCCCCTCCACGCTCATAGGCTTGAGCAATTGCGAGTGGGTCGAAATCTTCCCGTATAACACCTTTGGATGGAGAAGCTTTTTTAACTTCACTAATGATTCTGTAGGGATCTTCTTTGGTAGCTTTTAAATAAGGAATCACATCTCTTGGTACACGCGCATTAAATGCTAAAGAGCGTCCCAGCCAATCCATTGAGAACTCTTTTTCTCTTTTTGCCAAATCCTCTTTTGTTTTTTTAATTATGTCGTCTAGTATCATCTATTTTTTCACCTTTTTTTGTTTAACTTTACTTTTTACACACTCTTCTATACGCTTTGCATGCTCCAAGACCTCTGCATTGTCTCCACCCTCTAAACGCATAACTTTATGAATCATTTTTTGAGCTTTAAGACAATTTCCAAGCTTATAATAACCCCAAGCAAGTGAGTCAAGGTAGTAAGCCGAATCAGGCTCAGTTTGTAAAACTTTCTCTATATAGCGTATACCTTGGGGAACATCTATGTCGTGGTCTATCAATAAATATCCTAGATAGTTGAGATAAATTGGACTATCATCCATGCTAACAACATCTTCAAGTTTACGTAAGACACGATTTAAAAGCTCTTTATCACTTTTTTTACTCGAAGCCTCATACTCATATATGGCACTCTGTGCTAAAAACTCAATATCAGCAGTTTCATCATAAACTCTTTGTGCCACAACGTACGCTTTGGTGTAGTTTTTTGAAGAGATGTAAAGCTGTAAAAGAAGTTTATCATCACTTTTAGACTCTTCTAAAAAGTCTATTAGCCGAATATAATCACGTTTATACGTATATATTTGGATAATCTTTTTTGCCACATCCTCACTCTTCTGGAGAGCATAGAGTCTTTTGTAAGTTGAGAGCAGTCCCTCAATATTGTTTTGATCACTATAAAAACCGATGAGTCTTGTAGCTATTAGTGCAGAAAAACCGTGTACTCGTGTATGTGTTTCAAGGTAAGCAATGGCATCTTTTTGTCGTTCTAAATTAATGTAGAGGATAATAGAAATTTTGTCTAAAATTTTTTCATTGTACTCTTTTGCATAGGCACTATCAAGATAGCGTAAGGCTAAGTCAAACTCCCCTTGCTTAATGAGAATTTCACCTACTAAAAGGTAGTCATCTGCACTCTGTGTCGTATGCGCTAGTTTCATAGCTAAACTTTGCGCCTCTTTAAGTTCTGCTAACTCCACAAGAGCAAAAATTTGTAAACGCAAAAGTGTAGGGTCATCTGGAGTTTTGAGTAAAGAGTCACGAGTTCTTTGAAGAAGTCTTTGTGACTCTTTTGCAGCCAAATCATTCTCTAAAGATCTATAAAGATACTCTTTTTTTCCTGAGTGTTCAAAGAGTTTTTCAAAAAGTAATGAGGCTGCACTATAATCCTGCAGCTCTTCTGCACGTAGAGCGTAAATAATGTACTCGTCTTCTGCCTCAAAAGCACGTTGATTAGGTGCTATGCTTTTGCTACTGTTCATACTACACGCACTGAAGAGTGAAGCAAAAAGAAGTATTAGCAGACTAAGTAAAACGACTCTAAACATCAACTATCCCCGGACACTCATCTTTTAGCTCATCTATGTGTGTTTTAAAATAGTCCCAAAATGGAAAAGTGATGCACTGCGATGGACGCGCTTCATAGATACGACACCCATTGCTCTCTCTATCGTAAAAAACACACTCATAAGAGCCTCTATACTCTCTCTCTTTTATAGAGTACTTATAGCCTTTTTTGAAAAGATAGTTTACTCCAAATTCATTAACACTCATGCCAAGAAGCTCTGCCATCTTTTCGACTTCACTTATCGTTACGTAAATATAACCACTCTCACCAGTGCAACATCTTCCTTCACATGTAGCGCAGGCACTCTGTTTAAATGCGTATGGGTAGCCCTCTTTTGTAATTATATCGGACACTTTATACTCTCTGTTTTTGCTTTTGCATAGACTGCAAGTGCCTCTTTACTCTGTATTTCACCTTCAAAACATATAAAAGGTGGGAGTACTCTAAGCTGTGCTTTGGAACCGTTTCTGGCATGTATCATTACGAGTGAAGCGTTTCTGTCTTTTTTTGGGTAGACAAACTGTACATCTACCATACGCATTTTCACTTTTGCAAGTGCAGCAGCGACATCGCCAAACTGTGTGGCATCGTAACAAAATATAAAATGTGAGTGCGGCTTTAAAAGTTGCGAAACTTTTTTGAAAAATGGATCTAAGGGGAGATTTACATTGTAGCGAGCATGAAAAAGTGACTCATTTTGACTCTTTTGTACTCCCTCTGGATAAAATGGTGGATTTGAGAGTATGAAGTCATACTTTTCATCAGTTTGAAACTCTAAAAAATCACTTACGTAAGTCTGGCACTCTATTTCATTTACGGCTGCATTCTTCTTTACATACTCTGCATAAAGCTCTTGTTTTTCAACTGCATGCAGAGTAAGTTCTGCATTGTCTCTTGCTACTAAAAGTCCTACTATACCACAGCCAGCACCCACATCAAGCACTCTACCCTTTGGAGTAAATTTAGTGATAAAATCATACAAAAAAAGAGAATCGCTATTGTAGCAGTAGCCTGATTCTGGTTGGTATAGTATCATTCATAACCTTTTAGATATAATTTCGCAATTATAACTTAAAGGGTTTAAAATATGATTATTATTCCAGCGCGCCTTGCTTCTACACGATTTGCACAAAAAGTTTTAGCTGACATTGGAGGTGTTCCAATGGTTGTAAGAACAGCACAGAGAGTTGCTCACCTAGACCGTGTTGTTGTCGCTGCTGATGATGAAAAAATCATTCAAGTTTGTAAGTCGCATGGAGTGGATGCAATGCTTACATCGACGACACATAAAAGCGGAACAGACAGAATTCATGAGTGTGCAAATATCCTTAACTTAAGCGATGATGAACTCATCATCAACGTTCAAGCAGATGAACCATTTATAGAGCCTAATGTAGTTGAGTCACTCATGAGCAGACTCAAAGAACTACAAGAAAGCAGCGCTCCTTTTATCATGGGAAGTTGTTATAACGCTATTAATGCTGAAGCAGCACAAGACCCAAACCTTGTAAAAGTGGTTCTTGATGCAAACTCCAATGCCATCTACTTCTCACGTGCTGCCATTCCATACAACCAAGGTGGCGGTGCAAAATATTTTGGACATATTGGTATTTATGGTTTTAGCAAAAAAAGTCTTAATGAGTTCTGCTCACTTCAAGATGCACCTATAGAAGATATTGAAAAACTAGAACAGCTACGTGCGATATACCATACAAAGCCAATAAGTATGGTTAAAGTAGCGAGTACTGGTTTTGGGATAGATACAAAAGAGGATTTAGCCAGAGCAATAGAGATCTTTCTCTAAAAGTCTTACGTAAGCCTTAAAAATTAAAAAAACAAAGGTGGAAAAAACTCCCAAAAGAGGGAGTTTGATGTAGCGGAAACTAGATGTTGTCGCGAATTTTTAAAGATGCAACGAGCTCAGCGTAACCATCTTTATTTGTACGTTTGTAGTACTTCATTAAACGACGACGTTTACCAACTAACTTAAGAAGTCCAAGACGTGATGCGTGGTCTTTTTTGAACACTTTTAAGTGCTCAGTTAACTCTGCAATTCTAGTCGTTAAAAGTGCGATTTGTACTGCACTTGAACCAGTGTCATTTGCGTTGCTTCCGTATTTTGCAACGATTTCCTGTTTTTTAGCCGAATCTAAAGCCATAATAGCCTCCTGAAAGGTATAGTAATCTAACGATACTTGCAAATGCAGATAAAGTTGAGCCGGAATTATACCAAAAATTTTCTTTATTTTTTTTAAGGCATAATAAATTTCTCTTAAGTAACAGAGTAGATTACAATTTTTTTGCTATAATATTTTTTTTAATAATCTCACGGTAAAGTTTAAATAATATGCTCATTACAAAAGCTAGCGAGTACGCGATACTCTCTTTAATCGTATTATCAAAAGCATCTTCTCCAATGGATAGTGAAACACTCTCAAGAGAGTTAAGTATCTCTAAAAGTTTTTTGGCAAAGATTCTTCAAGCTCTTGCTAAAAAAGAGATTTTAAACTCTTACAAGGGTATCAACGGTGGGTTTACGCTTAAGAAAAAACCAGAAGATATAAACATGCTCGATGTTTTTTGTGCAGTTGAGGGTAAAGCTCCAGCTGTTTTTGATTGTGCACCATCAGAGAATGATTGCCCATCAGATAAAGCAAATATCTGCTCAATTTGGCCTTTTTTAAATAAGCTCCAAGGCAAAATAGACTCATTTTTTTATAATCTGACACTTGCAGATATTTTAGAAGACTAAAAGATTAGATTTGGCGAAAAAAGCAACCATAAAAGAGCAGATTGGAACTAGTCTCAACTTTATGCTTGGTCAGCGTGACTTAAGTGTAGTTGTCTTTGTTATGGCTATTATCGCCATTATTATAGTCCCGCTTCCATCAGCTGTCTTAGACCTCTTACTTACTGTCTCTATGGCTTTTGCTGTGCTTATACTCCTAATATCGCTTTATGTACCAAAACCTACAGATTTAACCACTTTTCCAACGCTTATTCTGATCCTTACTCTTTTTCGTCTCTCTTTAAATATTGCGACTACAAGAATGATTTTAAGTCATGGAAATGAGGGACCTGATGCAGTGAGTGACATTATCACTAGTTTTGGTAACTTTGTTGTGGGTGGAAACTATGTTATTGGTATTGTCGTTTTTTCTATACTTGTACTTATCAATTTCATGGTTATTACAAAAGGTTCTACAAGGGTTGCAGAGGTAGCGGCACGTTTTGTTCTTGATTCTATGCCTGGTAAACAGATGGCGGTTGATGCAGACCTTAATGCAGGACTGATTGATGATGTTGAGGCAAAACAGAGACGTGCAGAGATTCTTCAAGATGCAAACTTCTATGGAGCTATGGATGGATCGAGTAAGTTTGTAAAGGGTGATGCTGTTGCCGGTATTATTATTACACTTATCAATATTATTGGTGGATTTTTAATTGGTGTCTTTCAACATGGAATGACAGTGGGCGCTGCGGCTGAAACTTTTACTCTTTTAACCATTGGTGATGGACTCGTAGGACAGATTCCTGCACTCATAATCTCAACTGCAACAGGTATTATGATTACAAGAAGCTCTAGTGATGGTGACAACTTCGCAGAGGGCACCATTAACCAAATGGCAGGAAATGCAAAAACAATGATGATAGTTGGTGCTATTATGATTCTTTTTGCACTTGTTCCAGGTCTTCCTACTGCATCAATGGGCTTAGTGGGAATTCTCTTTGCACTTTTAGGATGGGCTATTTATAAGTTTGAAAAGGGTGAACTTTATATTCTCAACCCAAGTAATGCACTTACTCCAAAAACACAAGAGGCACTCCAAAAAGAGCAGCAACAAGCAAAACCTAAGAAGAGTAATGAAGAGATTGCTAAAGAAGAAGAGAGCGCACTCCAAGACATACTCAAAGTTGAGATGCTTGAACTCACCCTTGGTTACCAACTTATACGTCTTGCAGACAACACACAAGGTGGAGACCTCTTAGAGCGTATCCGTTCAATGCGTAGAAAAATAGCAAGTGACTTTGGGTTTTTAATGCCTCAGGTACGTATTCGTGACAACTTACATCTACAGCCACAACAGTATCAAATTTTACTCAAAGGAATTAGTATTGGTGAGGGGAGTATTGTTCCAGATAAATTTTTGGCAATGGATAGTGGAATGGCAACAGGTGACATAGAGGGAGAGCCAACGAAAGAGCCAGCTTTTGGACTTGATGCACTATGGATAACAGCAGACCAAAAAGAGGATGCCATCATTAATGGTTACACTGTAGTTGACCCTGCCACAGTTATCTCTACACACATGAGTGAACTTGTCAAAAATAATGCTGAGGAGCTACTCACACGTCAAGAGGTACAAGCTCTCATAGACAAAATTAAGACAGACTTCCCGGTTATTATTGCAGATGTTGAAAAAGTAGCAAATATTGGTCTTATTCAGCGAGTTCTTAAAGCACTACTTCATGAAAAGATTCCACTCAAAGATATGCTTACTATTTTAGAAACCATTGCAGATATTGCAGAGTATACAAAAAATGTTGAAGTTATTACAGAGCAAGTTCGTGCAAAACTCTCACGCGTTATAACACAGATGTATGCTAGTGAAGATGGTGTTATACGCCTACTTACTTTTGACACTAATACAGAACAACTACTTCTACAAAAGTCACAAGATCAAGATGGAACCCGCAATCTACTGCTCAATGTAGGCGAAATAAATGGACTCATTCAAGCCACAAGTGCCAAAGCAGCTGAAATCTTACAAAAAGGGATTTCACCTGTTATTATTATTGTAGATCCACAATTACGTCGTGGGGTTGCTGAGATATTTGAACGTTTCTCTTTAGATGTTGTTACACTCTCTCACGCTGAGATAGATTCAAATGCTACTTTTGAAGTGCTAGGCTCTATTGCAATTGAAAATAAATAAAGGATAATTATGAAAAACAGAACAATTCACCATCTTTCGCATATCGATCTCGATGGGTATAGTTGTCAACTTGTTATGGAGTACACACCATACAAAAAGTACAACTACAATGCCAACTATGGTGCAGAGGTTAAACAGAAGCTTGAGATGATTTTAGAAAATATTCAAAAAGCTAAAGAGAGTGCCCTCATCCTCATTACAGATTTAAACCTCACGGCTGATGAATCTCGTTGGATTACCCAAGAGGTAGCAAAACTGTGTGAGAGTAAACTCGATGTAAAACTCACACTCCTGGACCATCATGGAAGTGGTGAAGAGAGTGCAAAAAAACATGACTGGTACTATCTTGACGTCACTCGTTGTGCCACGAAAATTACCTATGACTATGTAAAAGAGCATTTTGAATATAATGAGCCGGAATGGATGCAAAAGTATGTAGCTATTGTAAATGCAGTTGATTTGTGGATAAAAGAGGAGCATGACAATTTTGAGTTTGGAAAAGTTTGCATGCGCTTAGTGACAGAGACAAAAGAGTTAAATAGAGTGATGTTTGCTACAGAGGATCAACACTACAAACTCTCTTTACTTAAAGAGGCTGTGAAGTTCATAGATCTAAACAATGCTCCAATAGCACTTGATGATAATATCCACAAAATAAAAAAAGAGTTCTTTCAAAGAGAAAAAAATGACACTTTAGATAATCTCGCGACTGAATATCTTGTAACACTCCTTGGAAATGCACGTAGTGATAAAACAATCTACTACAAAGGTTATAAGGGCTTTTTAAGTTATGGAATTGGCAACACTTCTATAGTCGGCAATGGCTTTTTAGTCGCTTATCCTGAGTATGATTTTATAGTTGATATTAGCTATAGAGGTGCCATGAGTCTTCGTGCCAACTTTGGTGTTAGTGTTGCACAAATTGCTAAAGAGTGGGCCAATGGTGGTGGACATCCAAATGCTGCTGGGGGTAGAATCATTGGCTTTAAAGAGCAGTACAGATATGACAAAGTAAAACAGCAGATTGAAGCACTTATAAATGACAAAGAGTCTGTAGCAGGCAAACTAGAGTGGAAAAGTGAGGATCAAGAGTAATACTCTTTTTAATTGTTGAGAAAATACCTCTCAACACCATCTGCCATTCCACGAGCTAGACGCTTTTGGTACTCTTTATCTACTAGACGCTTTGCCTCTATAGGGTTACTGATAAAGCCAACTTCCACAAGTACAGAGGGCATCTGTGCTCCCACTAAAACCCAAAACGGTGCAGGTCTTACTCCACCATCTTTTACATTATTATAGCTCTTACGTAAGGAGTTTAACATCCCTCTTTGTAAATCAATGGCAAGCTTATTTGATGCGATGATATTATGAGAACTCAAGGTATGTAAAAAACTCTCTTTTCCGTAAAAATCCATCTCACTCATATCTGCCGAGTTCTCCTGTGCTGCAACTTTTTTTGCACGACTAGAGCGCGACTTGTCTAAAAAATAGCACTCAATACCATAGGCTTTTGTTGCATGTTTTTTACCAACGGCATTTGCATGAATACTAATAAAAAGATCTGCATTTTTTCTATTTGCATACTGTGTTCTCTCACGCAATTTTAAAAACTTATCACCACTACGAGTCATGTAGACCTTATATCCTCTTGATACAAGAAGCTTTTTGAGCTCTTTTGCAATATCTAAAACCACCACTTTCTCTCTATAGTTTTTATAACCAATAGCTCCAGGGTCTTTTCCTCCATGTCCTGCATCTAAAACTATTCTTTTACCTTTTATATCACTTTTTATATACTTTCCTGCAGCACTCTTTTGAGCAGGAGATTCTCCTGTGTCTATATTTATAAAGATCGAAGCGGAGTCTATTTTAAAGCGTACAGAGAGTTTTTGTGAATCTTCTATAACAAGACGAAGTGTAGAGGGATTAAACTGTGCTATTTTGATTCGATCAATCCCCTTCTTACGTAAGCTTTGTGATTGTGTAAGCATAGAGGCATGTACGTCAAATACATAACGATAACGCTTTTTCTTGGAATCATAAAGAGTAAAGAAGTTTACTTGATCCTTGCGTAAGGGCTTGTCAAATTTTAAAACCAAACGTTCATCTTTCCAACGAAGAGATTTTAGTTTATGAGAAGATTGTACTTTGATATCTTGTGATAATTTTTCTTGTGAGATTTTTTTAGGAGTTGGGGCTTTATAGGTAGTTGCAGGCTTCATCTTATCGAGCTCTTGAGCATATTGAGAGACATCGATTCTAAGTTTTCGCCCACTCTGAACTATACCCTTAAGAGAACTCTTACGTAAGGAATCATCTCCGTCCATCAATGCTCTTAAATAGAGGTTTTTGTAGTCATTGTATGCACGAAACTGATCTGTTTTACTTGCAGACTTTAGATACCCACTTGCACGTTCAAGCAGCTCAGCATCACTCTGTGCAAAGAGCGTTACTCCAAACAAAAAAAACAGTAAGATAAAAGAGCGTATCATACGAGGCTCTACTCGCCTTGCATCAATTTATCCATAAGCTCTTTGACCGAGATAATTTTATCAAGCCTGTATCCATTTGTTCCAGAGAAAAAAAGTCCTGTTTCAAGATTTCCCTGGTAGGCATCACTGAGTCTATCAGCAATACAAAAACCAACAATCTTTGCCTCTTCACCACGGTTACATGGAGCAACACAGTTTGAAATACACTTCACAGCAGGCCCTTCACGTTTCTCAACCAGTTTTGTAAGGTTTGTTACAACACCCTGTGCAGGGTAGCCAACCGGTGAAGACATGAGTTGTATATCCTCTTTTTTTGCATCCAAGAGTACTTTTTTCATATTTGGATGTGCATCACACTCAAAAGTACCTATAAAACGTGTTCCCATCTGTACACCACGGGCACCACGACTAATCATATCTTCGATGTCATTTTTATCCCAAACACCACCCGCAGCAATCACTGGAATGTCACCCCAAAGTGCTGCTTCTTCTACAACAGGACCAACAATATTTTCAAGTTGATTCTCCTCTAGTTTACACTGCTCATAGGTAAAACCTTGATGTCCTCCAGATTTTGGACCCTCTACTACAACGGCATCTGGAATTCTATTGTATCTTTTTTGCCAGCGTTTACATATAATTTTAAGTGCTTTAGCGGATGAAACAATAGGTACCAAAGCTACGTCAGGATACCCCTCTGTAAACTCTGGCATATTTGTTGGCAGACCTGCACCAGTAATTATGATGTTGATACCAGCTTCACAGGCATCTCTTACAACACGCCCATAATCATTTATAGCGTACAAAATATTTGCAGCAAGAGGTTTATCGCCACAAATTTTTCTTGCATTTTCAACTATAGCATTGAGCCCCTCTTTTGAGTAGAAGTTTGCTTCACTCAGTGGTCTATCTGCTACTAGCTTTCCAGCATATTTTTTATCATTATAGTAACCTGTTCCAACTGCACTAATTACTCCAAGACCACCCTCTTTTGAAACATTTCCAGCGAGCTGATCCCAACTAATACCTACACCCATTCCACCTTGTACTATCGGCTTCTCTATTGTGTGTTTTCCAATTTTTAAAGAGTTAAAGCTCATCTAATTTACCTTTAATTTTGCAAATTTTCTTTTTCCAACCTGCAGAAGATATTCACCAGAACTTAGCTGCATATCTACATCTGTTACTTTCTGCTGATCTATTTTCACACCGCCTTGCTTAATGTCACGGCGTGCTTGTGAAGTGGATGGCTCCATGCCACAATCTACGAGTGCTTTAGCTATCCAAACATCTCCATCACAACTATATTCAGCAATATCGCTAGGCACTTGACTTTGAGCATGTACCTTTTCAAACTCTGCTTTTGCGTTTTGTGCAGCATCAGCTGAATGAAAACGTGCTGTTATCTCAAGTGCCAAATCCTCTTTTACTTTTTTAGGATGCGCAACCCCATCTTTAACCGCACTCTGAAGTGCCGCTATTTCTTCAAGAGATTTTGTACTTAAAAGTTCATAATAGCGCCACATGAGCTCATCACTGATGCTGAGTACTTTACCAAACATATCATTTGCTTCATCTGTCACACCGATGTAGTTTCCTAAAGATTTACTCATCTTTTGAACTCCATCAAGTCCTTCTAAAATAGGCATCATAAGTACAGCTTGCTGTTTTTTGACCTCATAAGCCTTTTGTAGTTGTCTGCCCATCAGCAGGTTAAACTTCTGGTCAGTCCCACCAATCTCTATGTCGGATTTTAAGTGAACACTATCATAGCCTTGCAGTAGTGGATACATAAACTCACTCACAGCGATTGGCGCATTTGATGCATAGCGCTTTGAAAAATCATCGCGCTCTAACATTCTTGCCACTGTGAGATTTGATGCTAAAGAGAGCATACCAGCAGCTCCTAACTTATCAAGCCACTCGTTATTATAAACTATATCCGTTTTACCTGCATCAAGTATCTTAAAAGCCTGATCTGTATAGGATGAGATATTTGCAACTATCTCCTCTTGCGTAAGTACTTTTCTTGTTGCACTTTTTCCTGTAGGATCACCAATAGTTGCAGTGAAGCTACCGATGAGAAACTGTACTCTTGCTCCATACTTTTGAAACGTTGCTAGTTTTTGTAAAAGTACCGTATGTCCTAAGTGTAAATCTGGGGCAGTTGGATCAAAACCGGCTTTAACTGTGTAGGTTTTTCCCTCTTCAAAATAAGCTTTGAGCAGTTTCTCTATTCTCTCAATATCTATTATCTCTGCGCTTCCTCTGCTTATCTCTTTTAAAGCCTCTTCAACCATTCTTACTCTCTCTCCAGTTCTAACTTAATTTTTTAGTGCTTATACGCATCATTAGCTCGTACAAGCTGTATGACTTTTATTTTGGACTCTATTTTAGCACGAAGTCTGTTAATATCAGCTTCCTTAGACTCAAAACTGAGCTCACAAAATGTTGAGTATTCTGAACGCTCTTTACCAAGCTCAATAGTTTGAATATCAATGTTGAGTTTAACTAAAAATGTCAAGAAGTTTGCAAGTGCACCTTTTTCATTTTGCAAAGAGGCAATAAGATTATATGTATAAATATTTACATGTGCCCATTTTAAAAAGACCATAGGTCTGTTTTTATCAATCTGCTTTGCAGCATTATTACACATTTTATGGTGTACATGTACTTTATTTTTCTCTAAAAAGCCAAGCACCTCGTCTCCAGATTTTGGATGACAACAGTAATCAAATACTATGTCACTGATACTACTTGCAGAGTATATCTCCAAACCACCAATCTCATAGAGTTTTAGTTTAAACCTGTGACGTGAGAGAAAACCTTTAAATCTATTGTTCTGGCTTATCTGGGAAACATAGTTGTGGACTACATTTTTAAGATGTTCAATATCTTGAGGAATCATTGCTCTGTTTTCACAGTTGCTACCCTCAAGCCACTCTTCAACTCGAGAGTTATTAAGACTCATAATGGTTGCGATAATGTTAATACTAGACTTCGCATTTATCTCTCTCAAACGTGCATTACAATTGAGCTTCATGTTTGTTTTTGCTTTACTAGTCTTAATTGCATCTATCCAACTGCATCGTGTTACAAGTTTCTCACCTGTTATAATTTTTACAATATCACCATTGTTTAACTCTGTAAGTAGTGAAGCTTTTGTCTTATTTACAAGAGCCGATACTGCTTTATTACCAACCTCCGAATGCACTTCATAAGCAAAATCGAGTGCAACTGCTCCTCGAGGAAGTGTAAAAGCATCACCTGTGGGTGAAAAAACAGAAATATCTTCAGAGTAGAGATCATTTTTAATAAGTGCATAAAAATCTTCTACTGACTCATTTTGGTACTGTAAGTTATCAAGCCAATCAAGCTTAATGTTGTTGCCACCACTTTTGTATTTCCAGTGCGCAGCAACACCGAGTTCTGCAGTTTTATGCATTTCATAGGTACGAATTTGCACCTCAAAAATAGCAGTCTCATAAAAAACACTCGTATGAAGTGTTTGATAGCCATTGTCTTTGGCTAAGGCGATGTAGTCCTTAAAGCGTGAAGCGAGTGGACGAAAATGGAGATGTATCAGTCCTAAAATATTATAACACTTCACAGCATCACTGACTAAAATACGTACTGCTAAAAGGTCTAAAACTTCATCAATACTAATACCTTTACGTTGCATTTTAAGATAAATGGAGTATCGGTGTTTCACACGTGAGAGGATTTGAAAATCATCCTCACAAAAACCATTTTTGATTAAAAGACGTGTAATGGACTCTTTAAAGTCATTTAATTTCATCTCAATTGCATGGTAGTTTTTGTCAAGATAGTTATCGATGTGGTGTTTTTCTTCTTTAAAAAGGTATGAGAAACTCAAATCCTCAAGCATATTTTTTAAAAAACTAATCCCGAGCCTGTGTGCAATTGGAGCATAAACAACAAGTGTCTCTTCTGCAATTCGTTCCTGTTTGTGAGGTGCTAGAGCATCAAGTGTGAGCATATTGTGAAGTCTATCACAGAGCTTTACGACCAATACGCGTACATCCTCAATACTTGCTATGAGCATTTTTCTAAATGAGAGCGCTGAGACAACAAGTTTTTCATTTGAACTCGATGGAATAAGCTCTGCATCACGTATAGTGTCTATTTTCGTAAGTCCTTCAACAAGGTGTTCAACATCTTTGCCAAAAAGTGCTCCAACCTCTTGTGCTGTTACGGGTGTATCTTCAACAATATCATGCAGCAAAGCGGCAATTGCCATAGAGTGATCATTTGTTATGGACGAAACAATAGCGGCAACTAAAATAGGATGTATTACGTAAGGTTCACCACTCTTTCGAAACTGCTCTTTGTGAGCCTCTATTGAGTATTGGAGTGCTTTTTCTAAAAGGTCATTTTTTTCTATATTAGAGTAGAGATACTCTATAGCTGAGTCAACATCATGAAGATGTTTAACTTTTTCTATCTCAATTTGACTCAGGCCCAAGAGGGATACTTTATAGCTATTTTTTCGCGTTTACAAAGCCTTGTACAACAACAAGACCTTCTGCGATTTCCATGAGTGCTAAGTCAGCTGACTTGATAGAGCTTGTGTTAATACTGAGCTTGCTTGTAGCTCCATTTTCAAGCTCATCACAACGCTTTGCTACTGCTAGTGCTAACTGGTAGCGGTCCATATTTGGATTATCCTGTAAAACTTTTGCTGTTAACTCTTCAACTTTCATATTTAATTCCTTTTATAAAATTATCTAACTATGGAACAGTTTTCCATGTTTCCATTTAAAATCTCTAAGAGATTACCTTTTTTGGACATATCACAGACTATAATAGGCAGCTTGTTATCTTTTGCAAGTGCTATAGATGTATCATCCATAACCTTTATATGATCTTGAAGTGCTTGATCGTATGTAAGCTCACTTAATTTTTGTGCATCACTAAATTTTACAGGATCTTTATCGTAAACGCCATCTACTTTTGTCGCTTTAATGATTACATCTGCACCAATCTCTACAGCTCTAAGCGTTGCGGCTGTGTCTGTTGTAAAGAAAGGATTTCCCGTTCCAGCAGCAAAAATAACCACTCTGCCTTTTTCAAGGTGACGTGTTGCTTTACGGTTAATGTATGGCTCTGCTATCTGCTCCATTTTAATAGCAGTCTGCATACGAACTTCCAAGCCTGCATGTTCACAAGCCTCTTGCATAGCTACACCATTTATTACAGTTGCAAGCATGCCCATGTAGTCACCAGATGTACGTTTTATAATCCCATCTTGTGCAGCCGTAACACCACGAATAATATTTCCACCACCAATCACAATACCAACTTCAATGTTGGCATTAACAAGAGATTTTATCTCTTGAGAAATGTACTTTAAAATCTGCGTGTCAATACCATGACCTGCTTCACCAGCAAGAGCTTCACCTGAAAACTTTACTAAAACACGTTTGTTAGCCATGCACACACCTTTATGTAGTTAAAAATCCGTGAATTATAATACAAATAGACTTTTATTTTGCTTTGACTCTACCCAAGTAAAGTTTTGAGTGTAGTAAAATCTACAAAGTCTTCTGGGTAATGAATGGTTTTAATAGAGACTTCAAAGTGCTTATGCTGGGTTATACTCTCTTTAAGCCTTGTAATAACTATGTCATAATTTTGCTCTTCAAGATACTCGTTAAAAATAACCAAGAATTTACTCTCTTCTATGTGTGAAATGTAATCCTCATTCCTTAAAACTTCAACAATTATGTCACTAAGCTCAATTGCTTTTGCATCACTGTAGTTTAAAAGCGTAACCGTTGTTAAAAGAAACTTTTTCTCTCGTCTTTTGGCACGTTCTATCTGATCGTCAATAACAATTTGTGCATTGTTCATATTAGGCAACATTGTCAGCTTATTAAAATATGCATTTTTAATAAGCTCACCATCACCTAGTTCATGAGCTATTAAACGCTTACGTAAGGAGAGAGCATACAGCAGAGTAATTATAAATAAAAGAGCGAATACAAGTGCGAGTATCTCTACAAGAGTCAAGCTTTCTAACATTGTCAAACCACCTTTATTGAGTTTTAAAAGATTATAACACAACTCCCACTAAAGAGAGTTATTGCATTTTTAATTAATGTAAAATTAATATTAAAATGATTATTTTTTATACAAATATATGGTTACAAAGTAGATTTTTGAGTGATACAATTTTCTCGTTGGTCGTCAATTTATGAACTTTTAAGTTAATAGAAAAGTACGTAGATTGACGACTCACAAGATCACAAATACAAATACACAAGAAGGATTAAAAGATGTCTTACATAGAACCATCAGAGTTTTCAACTAAACTAGTTGATTCAGGCGAACAAAAAGTACACATGTCTACTAAAGATACGGTTATTAGAGCATATATGGCAGGGGCTGTTTTAGCACTCGCTGCTGTATTTGCGATTACAGTTGCGGTAAAAACAGGTTCACCGCTTCTAGGTGCACTCCTCTTCCCAGTTGGGTTTATTATGCTCTATTTAATGAAGTTTGACTTACTTACTGGTGTTTTTACTCTTGTGCCTTTAGCATACTTAGACAAGCGTCCGGGTGTAACAATTGGTCAAATACTTAGAAACTGGGGACTCGTAGCCCTTGGTAATTTTGGTGGTGCTTTTACGGTAGCAGTGATGATGTCGTTCATATTTACCTATGGTTTCAATACTGACGGCGGTGCGATTGCAGCAAAAGTTGCTGGTATTGGTGAAGCAAGAACACTTGGTTACTCTGCACACGGTGTTGATGGTTGGCTAACAGTTTTTATTCGCGGTATGCTCTGTAACTGGATGGTATCTATGGGTGTTGTCGGTGCTATGATATCAACATCTGTTTCTGGTAAATGGTTAGCGATGTGGATGCCGGTAATGCTCTTCTTCTTTATGGGTTTTGAGCACTCAATTGTAAACATGTTCCTTTTCCCTTTCTCAATGATTATGGGTGGTGACTTTACTGTTGCTGATTACTTACTATGGAATGAGCTTCCGGTTGCACTTGGAAACTTAGTTGGTGGTTTACTCTTTGTTGGTTTACCAATCTACTACACTCATGCTAAAATGAGTCCAGCTAGAGAGCTTTAAGTAGCTCTTACGTAAGGAGGTTTTACAATGACAAAAGTAGAAATGAGCGAGGCAATCATCCTCGCAAAAAAAGAGTCAGGAATGAGTTGGGAGCAGATAGCCAAAAAAGTTGGCTTATCTGCTGTTTTTTTAACTTCAGCGTGCTTGGGTCAAAACTCTCTTAAAGCTGAAAGTGCAAAAAAACTAACAAAGCTCTTAGGTCTTAAAAAAGAAGTGGCAGCTGCACTTGAAGAGTATCCAACTAAAACTTGGGACTTTACAATTCCGCAAGACCCTCTCATCTATCGTTTTTATGAGATTACAGGAGTTTATGGAGAGACAATGAAAGAGATCATCCAAGAGAAGTTTGGTGATGGAATCATGAGTGCGATTGACTTCTCTTTAGATATAGACAAAGAAGAGGATCCAAAAGGTGATAGAGTCGTTGTTACAATGAATGGTAAATTTTTACCATATAAATCCTGGTAGAGTATGAATACAAAAAAACTAAGTGTCTCAGTTGGTGAATACTCCTCCAAAGGAGTCAAAGAGATAAATCAAGACTTTCACGATATCTTTATTCCAAAAGGTCATCAGCTCAAAAGCAAAGGCATTGCCATTGCTATAGCCGATGGAATAAGCAGTAGCGATGTTAGTCAAATAGCAAGTAAAAGTGCGGTGACATCCTTTCTCATAGACTACTTCAGTACCTCTGAGTTATGGAGCGTGCAAAAGTCTGCCCACCGCGTTCTTGCTTCAATTAACTCCTGGCTCATAGCCCAGAGTCAAAAAGGCGCATTTCCCTACGATAAAAACCGTGGCTATGTATGTACCTTTAGCGCTATGATAATGCGCTCTCACACTGCCCACATTTTTCATATTGGTGATACTCGTATTTATAGACTTCGAGATAAAGAGCTCACCCAACTCACACAAGACCACAGACTCTTTGTTTCTCCAGAGAAGAGTTATTTAAGTCGCGCACTTGGTATAGAAAAAGAGCTTATAATAGATCATGAGACACATAAACTCCAAGAAGATGACATCTATCTTTTTATGAGCGATGGTATATATGAGCATATCGAACCTGATGTTCTCATAGATACCATAGAAAAAAATCAAAACAACTTACAAGAAGCTGCACAAAAGATTTATGAAATTGCACTTACGAACAAAAGTGATGATAATCTTACTATTCAGATTGTTCGTGTAGATACACTCTCTGACTCAGACTTTAAGGACATAGACAGAACACTTGTAGACAAAAAAATCCAACCTATTTTAACCCCAGGTGAAATTTTTGAAGGGTATAAAATTGTACGTGAAATTCATGCAACTTCTCGTAGCCACGTCTACCTTGCTATTGATGAGAAAAGTACAAAAAAAGTTGTTATCAAGACTCCATCAATTGACCTACACAATGATAAAGCGTACTTAGAGCGTTTTTTGCTTGAGGAGTGGATTGCAAAACGTATGAGCAACCCCTACTTACTCAAAGCACATCCACAGGAAAATGAGAGAGAGTACCTCTTTAG
>Ga0272440_1001017_pt1 | contig 23426 bp, 14 predicted proteins | sample SSMMMBAug17_FD_192440 | JGI IMG/M metagenome (GOLD analysis project Ga0272440, IMG submission 192440) | Marine sediment archaeal communities from Little Sippewissett salt marsh, Falmouth, MA, United States - SSM-MMB-Aug17 | ecosystem: Environmental > Aquatic > Marine > Wetlands > Sediment ...
TTAAAGACAATATTTGCACTAAAAATATTCCCACATCATGCGCATCAAAAATTTTACAGGGGCATATCCCCATATACAATGCAACAGTCATTGATAAAATCACGCAAGCGGATGGTATTATCATTGGAAAAACAAATATGGATGAATTTGCTATGGGATCCAGCACAGAAAACTCTGCATTTTATCCGACTCATAACCCTTATCAATTGAATAACGTTCCAGGTGGTTCAAGTGGTGGTTCAGCAGCTTCTGTTGCTGCAAATGAAAGTATTATTGCCATTGGATCGGATACAGGTGGGTCTATTCGTCAACCGGCTGCTTTTTGTGGTGTTGTTGGCATAAAGCCGACATATGGTCGTGTATCACGATATGGCCTTATTGCGTATGCATCATCATTGGATCAAATCGGCCCCATCGCAAAAGATGTTCGGGATGCCGCTCTGATGACACAAATTATTTCTGGTTATGATTCAAAGGATTCAACCAGTATTAATACTGAAACGCCCAACTATATGTCACAGCTTGAATCTACGAAAAAATTAACCATAGGTGTGCCAGAAGAATATTTGGGTGAAGGACTGGATGAAAAGGTAAAAGAAAAGGTTCAGGCAGCTATTTCACTGATGAAAGACATTGGACATAATGTTGTCTCTGTAAATTTTCCTTACACAGAATACGCAATCCCTGCATATTATATTATCGCAAGCGCAGAGGCAAGTTCGAACCTTGCCCGGTATGATGGCTGTCGTTATGGATTTCGCGCGCCAGATGTCAAAGATATTCATTCTCTTTTTACAGAAACAAGACATCAGGGTTTTGGACCTGAAGTGAAACGTCGGATCATGCTTGGTACCTATGTGCTTAGTGCTGGCTATTACGACGCTTATTACAACAAGGCAGCAAAAATTAGAAGCCTTATTGCACAAGACCTTTCTAAAATATTTGAACAATGCGATATAATTATGCATCCATCAACACCAACACCTGCATTCCAACTTGAAGAAAATACAGATGATCCACTGTCAATGTACATGCAAGATATTTTTACAGTGAATGCCAATCTTGCTGGTGTCCCTGCAATGAATATCCCTTGTGGTCGGGTGGGAAATTTACCGGTAGGTGTTCATCTGCTTGCTGATAAACTCCAGGAAACCACGCTTTTTCAAGCTGGGTTACAATTGGAAACAGCCTTACACTCCTCAGGACAATGGGTTCTTGACTTTTTAGAATAACAGGTTTTTTTAAAATGATTCTATCCTTTAAAGATAAACAATTATACGCTATCAAAAAAAAGATTGAAAACAACATCCGCCTGGAACGTCATGATGGTATCATGTTATATCATACGCACGATCTTATTGGAGTGGGAGCTTTGGCCGATTTTGTTCGACGAAAACTTCATGGAAATAAAACATATTTTGTTTACAATCAACACATTAATTATACAAATATCTGTAAAAACAGATGTCTTTTTTGTGCCTTTGCCCGAAACAGACATGAAGAAGGCGCATACATGTATTCAGTTGATCAGGTACGTGATATTTTATTGCAGAATAAGAACAGTCGCTTAAAAGAAATTCATATGGTGGGTGGCATTCATCCCAATGCACCTTTTGAGTATTATCTGGATTTATTGAAAACCATTCGTGATGTTCGCCCTGATGTTCATATCAAAGCGTTCACTGCGGTAGAAATAGATCATTTTTCATCTATATCCAAATTATCACTATCTGAGACACTCAAAAAACTGAAACAAGCTGGTCTGGATATGGTTCCAGGTGGTGGTTCAGAAGTCATGAGTGATCGGGTTCATGCGAAATTATTCCCCAAAAAGATTCATCGTACAAGGTGGGCACAAGTAATGAAAGCGGTTCATGCGGAAGGATTAACATCAAATGCAACCATGCTTTATGGACACATAGAAACTCCAGAAGAACGTATTGAACATTTTATTCAATTGCGGGATATTCAGGATGAAACAAATGGATTTACCGCATTTATTCCGCTTGCATTTCATTCTGAAAACACAAAATTATCTCACATTTCTCCAACATCCGCATATCTGGATCTAAAAACAACCGCCATTGCACGCTTAATGCTTGATAATTTTGACCATATCAAGGCATATTGGGTTATGCTGGGCGAAAAACTGGCACAAATTGCACAAACCTTTGGTGCTGATGATCTGGATGGGACTATTATTGAAGAAAAAATTACGCATTCAGCAGGCGCTAAATCTTCAAAAGGCTTGACCAGAGATCAACTAATTCATATGATTCGATCTGCTGGTTTTGACCCGGTAGAAAGGGATGCATTATACCAGCCTGTGGAGAAAATGAATGAATACCATTGAATCAATTATTGATGCTGTTTATCAAGGCGGGCGTATTTCTGCAATTGAGGCTGAAATATTATATCATAATGCACCGCTATTAACCCTGGCCAACCTGGCAGATCACATACGTTTCAAAAAACATCCAGATCCTGTCGTCACTTTTGTGATCGATCGGAATATTAATTATACCAATATTTGTATATCCAGATGTAAGTTTTGTGCATTTTGTCGACCATTAGCACATAAAGAAGCCTATGTAATATCAAGAGAAATCCTTGATCTAAAAATACAAGAAACCATTGATTTAGGGGGAACCCAAATTCTATTTCAAGGCGGCTTACATCCAGATCTTCCCTTTTCTTTTTATTTGGACATTCTTTCCCATATAAAGAACACGTTTGATATTCATATTCATGGTTTTTCTCCACCAGAAATTGAACATATGTCAAAAATATCGGGTTTATCATTTCAGGAAACCATCAGTCAGTTAAAAAATGCGGGCTTGAATTCAATTCCAGGAGGAGGTGCAGAAATTCTCGTGGATCAAGTCAGATGTCATATTTCGCCCAATAAATGTGATAGCAATACATGGTTAACAGTCATGAAAACTGCTCATGAATTGGGCTTACCCACATCAGCGACCATGATGTTCGGTCATATCGAAACCCCCGCACAAATGGTTGAGCATATCATTCGCATTCGAGAATTACAGGATCAAACCAATGGATTTACAGCCTTTATACCCTGGTCATTTCAGCCAAATAATACGCATATTCATGTAAGAAAAGCAACCGCATGGCAATATTTACGTGTTCTGGCATTAAGCCGGATCGTATTAGACAACATACCAGGCATTCAAGCATCCTGGGTAACTCAGGGAGATAAGATTGCACAACTGGCACTGAGCTTTGGTGCGAATGATCTGGGCAGTACCATGATTGAAGAAAATGTTGTTGCTGCTACTGGGGTGAATTTTCGTTTATCAAAAGATGATATGATTCGCTTAATACATTCTGCAGGTTTAAAAGCTGCTCAGCGAAATTGTACTTATGACATTTTGGAATACCTTTCTTGATTGTCAATTTCATGCCATAATAAAAAACTATAGATTCAAGCCAATGAAGTCGATATATTATGTATAATCATTCAATAAAGTGAGGTGTATTATGATTATACAATCATCAGCAATTCAAATGAATGCTGCCCATTCGAAAAGTGAGGAACATACTCAGATGAGTATGTTTCGCACCTTTGGATCTGGCAACAATATTCAGGTAATGAACTTATTACCGGAACAGACAGAAAACCTGAACGAAGACCGGGTGAGTATTTCTGAAGATGCTCAAAGTTTTCTTGAAGATATACAAGAAAAAATTAATGATGCAAAGCAAGGAAAGGAAGTGGAAGAACAAGGTGTAATGGATCTGAAAACATATATGGTTCAGCAAATTGTTGAAGCGGTATTGGGACAGGAAGTTAAAGTGGTTAAATCATCAGATCTGGATGCTGACACGCAAAACTACTCTGATACCATTGCTGAAGCATCAATGGAAGCACCACAAGGGGAACCCGTAACAGAATATATTCAACATGAATCCCATTATGAACAAGAATCGCTGGCATTTAATGCGCAAGGCAAGGTTATCACACAGGATGGCCAAGAGATCAATTTTGATATCCAATTGAGCATGTCCAGAGAATTTTATTCAGAATCAACAATCGCATTGAGAGAGGGGGGGCGCCCCATTGATCCACTAGTGATTAATTTTTCAGGAAATGCTGCAAATCTTACATCTCAAAAGTTTTCTTTTGATCTGGATGCTGATGGCACATCTGATGAAATATCATTCGTTACGCCGGGAAGTGGTTTTCTTGTTTTTGACAAAAATCATGACAATATTGTTCAAGATGGTACTGAACTGTTTGGACCAACAACAGGCAATGGCTTTGCTGAACTTGCACAATATGATGATGATCAGAATGGTTGGATTGATGAAAACGATACCATATATGATTATTTATCCGTCTGGACCAAAAATCATGCTGGAAAAGATAGTCTTCTCAGTTTAAAAGAGGCTGATGTTGGTGCAATTTATCTGGCTGCTGCGGAAACATCCTTTGATTATAAAGACATGGCTCTGAATACCCATGGCCGACTGAGTCAATCGGGTGTTTATTTAAGTGAATCTGGACAGGCTAGGCTCATTCAACAATTGGATCTTGTCGCTTAAAGTATGTCAAACCTTATTTTTAAAAATCTGGGAACCGGCAAAGACCCTTTTTTAACTTATGCCACAAAATCAAAAATCAGCGAAGATTGTTACGATAAATTTGTGTGTATTGATGATCGTCGTTATGATCTTGATTGGTTACGTGCTTTTGGCATTTTTGTTTTATTTATTTTCAATACCGCCATGATATTTGTTTTATGGCCATATCATATTAAAAATAACACTTCAAATATACTGTTATCTCTATTGAATATATTTATTGGTATTTGGTATATGCCAATCATGTTTTATGTTGCCGGGGCATCAGCATGGTTTTCGTTGATGCTTCGAGATTTAACTGAATTTGTATCTGAAAGATTTTTTCGACTGATTATCCCTCTCATTGTTGGTACATTGCTGTTTATTCCTCCACAAGTTTATTATGAACGAATGCAGGAAAGAGTCTTGTACAACAATTTTTGGGATTTTTATCCTTTTTTTTTTGAAGGCTTTTACCCTGAGGGAAATTTTTCCTGGCATCATTTATGGTTTATCGTCTATTTGTTTTTCATTTCATTGATAGCCATTCCTTTTACCCGCATCATTGATACCCGACGAACCTCTCCCTGGATTTGCCAGTTGGCCATATTCTCCAATCGACCCGGAGGCATTTTAATGTTTGGCTTGCCCTTGGCACTCTCTGAGGCATTATTGCGGCCTTTTTTTCCTCAAGGCATTAAAGATATAATTCATGACTGGGCAAATATTTCATTTTATTCTATTTGTTTTGTTTATGGATACCTAATGATTTCAGATATCCGATTTGGCACAGCAATGAATCGACATCGACGTATCGCAATGATTCTCGGAACAATATTTACCATTATTGTGAGTTATTATTCCATTGCCCGCACACACCTGTCATCTCATTCTTATACAATGTTTTTCCATTTTTTATGTGGATTTAATATCTGGTTCTGGATGATTGCGATACTGGCATATGTGAGAGAAAGTTTTTCTCATGACAGCCCAATCCTAACGTATTTAAACAGGGCTGTATTGCCATTGTTTATGATGCACCAGACAATAATCATCGTTTTGGGTTATTATATTATTTCCACAGAATTATCTGTTTTTGGTAAATTTTGGACAATTCTTATTGGATCACTTTTGATTTCATTTGGAATATATGAAATGTTGATTCGGCGTTTTAATTTTTTTAATTTTTTCTTTGGAATGAAGCAATGATTGATAAAATGTCAATAAATCATATCAATGAACTCAAGTATGCTAAAAGTATTTTGGAGGACCCAGGTCTGCCGGCTAAAATTGTCAATGCTTTTGGAGTGCCCATTGAAAAAGGATTTGAATACTTACCCGATAAATGGGAAGAAAAAATTCTGGTCTTATCAGAAAGTGCGCTTAAATCTGGCTTGCGAATTGCTATCCACACCCTTGATGCTGATGAAACATCCATGAATAAAACATCATCAGATTCGTTTCACAAATTTTGTGTGGCTGCTTCCGGAAGTATAGGTGGCGCATTTGGTCTATCGACTCTAGCTCTTGAACTTCCAGTAACAACCACGCTGATGCTTCGTTCTATTGCAGATATTGCAAGATCCGAGGGAGAAAACCTTGAAAAAATAGAGGCACGACTTGCCTGCCTTGAAGTTTTTGCATTGGGTGGAAACAAATCAAGTGATGATTGTACTGAAACCGGATATTATATGATTCGTGCCGCCCTTTCTAATGCCATATTGAATGCATCTCGCTATATTGCTCAAAATACGATGATTGATGATGCTGCTCCAATATTATTAAAATTGATTGCAAATATTGCATCACGTTTTGGTGTGGTGGTGTCCGAAAAAATGGCAGCCACTGCTTTACCGATTATTGGCGCTGCCGGCGGCGCCTTAATTAATATCTTATTTTTGGATCATTTTCAGGATATGGCACGGGGACACTTTATTGTAAGACGTTTGGAGCGTGTATATGGAAAGGATATTGTCAAAGACATTTATGAATCTCTGGCAATCTCATTGACACATTAGAAAGGTTAAACATTTTTTTGTTCCTAATTTTCAAAGAATTGATCGACCTTTCTTCGTCCGGAGACGCACTGCAGTGCGTCTCTACAATCGGAAACACAATCATAACTTCGGAAAAGTGTAAACTACTTACTACTTTTCAACAATTATGAAGGATGCCGACTTTTTTATGGCCGGAATATTTCGAAAGAAAAGTTGGATATATCTGACAATTACAAATTGTCAGATATATCCGATTGATTAAGGCAGTTATTATAAATGCAGCATAAGGTAATCTTTACGAAATAATTAATAATTATTTAACACGAAAAATTATTGAGGCCGTGCTTCAATCTTAACTTCAAGGTTTGCATCTGGATCGGTATAACCAGGGCCGGCCTTGAATTTATAAAACAGCCATGCAGCAACTTGATCCTGATTAGCAGTATTATCAATGACAAAAATTGTTCCCAAAGAGTTATCTGTGACTGGATGAAAGTCAGATGGCGCCAGGATTGTATTTTGATCTGGTGGACTATTAAGTGGTGCAACCTCCAGGATAAATTCATTCTGCACTAATGAAACACTTGGATCAGGCATGATTGCAGTCCAGTTTCGATCATTTATAACATTTGTAGCAATTTCAATATATTGCGGCAAATCGCCAGTTAACGATACCATCACAGCATCCATTGCTGTCATAGTAATCGCGCCACCAGGTGGAACTGTGATACCCCAATCAATAATATCTTTCGAGCCATCGGACTTTAAAAGATCCATAGTGAATTCTGAAATGGTGACATGAATGTTAAAATGTTTGTTTAGTGCATACGTTGGTTGCACAACCATTAAAATTGCAGTGATCATCCCTGCGATCATAAAAAACTTTTTCATTTTGTCCTCCTTAAATTAAAAAAATTAAATAAAATTTAAAAACGATAAAAAAAATTGTTTGACCTAAAAACTCGGTCTGTTCATTCGTCAACCATAAAATTGGGTCAATAAAAATGTTCCATTTTTATCTCCTTTGTTTATTGTTAATAAAAAATGAAAAAATGTTATCCAAACATTGATTTATGTTTCTTAATCTGTATATACCCGCAAGCATGATAATCATCATAAATGCGATCACAGCCCAATCATTTAAAGTGGGAATACTCATTACCACATCGGGTGCAGGCTCTATTACAAAGATCAAAAAGACCTTTTCATCTGTTCCACCATCTGAATCTGAAACTTGCAGGCGAATGTTGTACATCTGATGTACGTCATATAGTGCCTGTTCTAAAATTCTCAATTGATTGCCATTAATGGCAAAGAGATTATTGTGTGTATCCCCATCACCTGCGACAAAGGTGTATGTTAAAAATTCAGACTGTGTTTCGATATCTGAACCTGAAAGGATTCCAATTTCAGATCCAACTGTTAAACCATGAGGTATTGAGACTGTTTGATTTCCATTTATTGAAAGGAGTACTGGCATATCATTAATGCCAACAACTTGAACGCTTCTTTCAACAAGCCTTTCTGTTGTACCATCACTGATTCGAATTGAAACAGTTCGATCCTGGTTTTGTGGATTTTCACTTGTGTTTTTAAAAACGACATTTTTTAAGATAGCTGTTACGGTTACAGGTCTGCATGCATTGCTGAAAGTTATGGTTAATTGTTGATGATTGGCAGATTCAGTATACATGGCCACAACGGAACCCATATGCGTAATTGTTGTGTCAGAAATACCAACTGTATCTGATTCAACAAGGCTCAGACTGTCATTTTCTGACGCATTTTTCGTTATCGAAATAATCATATAGCCATCAGTAAGCATGCTTGAATCAATATCTGTGATTTCATTATCTGGGCCTATGGCTTGTGCCTCGTTGTTTTCTGTATAGCTTACATGTGTACTCTGAAATGTAATGAATGGTGCATCGTTGACTGGCGTAATTTGCAAAGTAAAACTCGCTGTATGCGTTAGCATATGGGGATCATTTACAATTACATTAAGTATTGCTGTCCCATAATAATTCAATTCAGGAAGGATGCTTAATGAAAGCTGTGTGGTATCCAGATTTACAAGGGTATATCTTAATATGTGATCTCCTTCAACAGTGACAGTCAGCGGATCATTATCAGCATCTGAAAGCGTAATTGATATTGCCGGACTGCATGTGTCTTCATAGGTCCTTATTTGAGAATCTATAACAGCAATTTCAGGTGGATCATTAATATCATAGCAAAGCGTAGCAGATGCTGTATTTGTATAGTTGGAAAAGCTTTGCGCTGCATTTTCAATAACTTTCATACGAACATCCAATTGATCAGCAGGCGTAATTTTACAACGATAAATACTTGTATAAGAATTATCGCCGTCGAGACCAGTCAATTCACTGATTGTCGCATTTGAAATATCAATACCAGCTTCTGAAAATCCATTCACTGGACGACTGAAAGTGATTGTTACATACATGGGCTCAGGCAATACACTGCTGGATTTTTCTCCAACAAGAGTTACTGTTGGGCGCTCTGTGGTATATGTCAACTGAAATGAATTGGACATCGTATTGCCATTTCCCGCCAGATCTGTTGCCATGTTTGCATTAGAGAGAACTGTAATCACAACCTGCGTTAAACCATTTGGCATGACAGGGTAAACATCTGCATGAAATATTTGAGTTAAGCCACTAAAATTATCAAGTAATGCATTTTGGGTGTTTATGTCATCCGCTGTAAAATCTGTCACAATTTCACTGAATACAAAAGTAAAAGCGATGGGAGATTTTTCTGTTGATTCACCATTTTCAATGGATGCTGAAATGACAACTGATGGAGCAATTGAATCATAAATTCTTTCAAACATCTGCGAAACTGTGCTGGTATTGCCTGCTGCATCAGATGCACTGGCTTCATTGATTGTAACTGTAACGTGACCATCAACTGTGGGATTAATTGTCAGTGTATACTGCATGTTATTCCCCAAATCACCAAAGTTATGGATTGTTCCATTGGTAATATTGATATCGGCTTGATTGAATCCATTCACAGCTTCATTAAAAGTTATTGTTACAGGTATGGGATATTGATTGGTTCTTGAATCCGTTGAAGATGTTATCGTAACTTGAGGTCGGATCGAATCATATGTGAATGAAAACACATTGGATGCCGAATTACCATTGCCTGCCTGATCTTCAATTGTATCTTCTCGCACCTGCAAGGAAATCATTCCTTGATTTGTAGGATTGACTATTAATGTATAAATAGCAGTGGCATTGTTACCTGAACTGATACTGGTAAGATTTGAAAGGGTCGCATGGGTTACTGAAATGGATGATGTTTCCAGGCTCAGGGTATTAAAGGCTGATATTTCATTTACGCCAAGCTGTGTTGGATCGCTAAAAATGATGCTTATGGGAATGGCATCACTATTTGTAATACCGGGTATATCAGATAATATCATCGATGTGGGAGCAGTCGCATCATAAAGCGTAAATACAGAATCATCTGAAGTATTGCCTGCGTCATCTTTAAAACGAATATAAATGGTTTTTCTGCCTTCCCCCCCTTCAATGGGCCAGGGTTTTGATGATGCAATTGTTTCCCATTGGCCGGATGTTTCATAATTATCGTTACTGATATACATCCATGTAGCATCCCCAACATTACCAAAGCCGCCAATCTCAAGAGAGGCAGAAGCCGTATTAATATACTGATCTACAGCCCCCCCTGCATTGTCTGGATCAATTGTATCCACCCGAATCGGACCAAATTTTGTAGTTTCACCCAGTCCTTCTTCATAAGTTGCTGGATCAAAAGCAACCGCAGCAACATAGAAATAGACTGAAACATCATTGGATCCAGTATAGTCTTTTGATGCATATGCTGTATCAATCATGATCAATTCAACCGTTGTGGTATCATCCAGGGTGTAATTGGACTCATTTGTAAAAACATAGTAATAGCCAGTAACACTGGTATATCCTTCTGGAACATCCCATTCCATTTCAATCAATGATACCTGAGAGGGTTTATTCAACTCATGAGCAGATTTTGGGCTCAGATTTTGTACTGGCCCAATTTCGGCATAAGATTGCGCAGCAAGTAAAATAACATAAATGCAAAGTAAATAAGGATTATTTCTCATTAAAAAAGTCCTCTGAATTTAAAATCAATTTCTGAACCGGTTAAAAATTCGAGTGCCGGGCCATTTTCATTGCTTCCAGAGCCATTATAGCGCATGACCCCAAGATGGTCTTGCCCAACCCATTGCAGTTTGCTATCCAGATTACCCTGGATATTTGATTTTACCTGAATCACATAAGACACGCCATCTGTCAGACCTTTGACAATAAATTGACCCTCACTGTTTGGATTGGTTTTGATTGGCGGAATTTTCAAACCGCCATTGTCCAATTTTTCAAAAATATTGATAGATATTTTGTATTGTTGCGGCGGTGTATTGCCATTGGCATCACGAATGGTTCCAGAAATTATTCCACCTGCATTCATTGTAAAATCAACCTCGTCACCCACTTGTTTTTCTACTTTTGTTTGCGTCTGATATCCTTTTGCTTCAACAGTAATCTGATAATTGATTGGATTGCCTAATGCATCTGTTTTTTTCAATCCATTCAGTTCAAACTTACCATTACTGGCAGTTAAAACGACTGCAATTTCATTCACTTTAGATGAAGTTGCTTTCACTCGTGCATCACTGATTGCCTGTCCACTTGTATTTTTTACAGCACCGGAAATACGTCCACTTTCGACAAGTATAAACTGAAGGTCTGTCCCACCAGGTGATTGATTTTCCAATTTTTGCGATAGGTAACCATCCGCCTGAACCCGAATGACATAATCTGTGGCATCAGGCACATTGTTAATTTCAAATTTACCATCATTGTCAGTTCGCTGGCCTTTCATGAAATTATCTGATGATTGAGAGAATGCCGAAACCCATGCATTTTTGATTTCAGTTACTTCGTCTGCTTTGTAAACATAGCCCGTAAATTTCATGGCTGGCATCAGAACAATATCTTTTGTGATATCTTCCGAAATCACCAAACCAAATTCTGAAAATTCTACATAATTCGAGTTTTCAGGAGGTGTCGCAATGATTGCATAATCCGAGGCATTTGGGAGGCCGTTTATTTCAAATGAACCATCTGATTTAGTTTTGACCCATTTGCCCAATGTATTGGATACTGACGATAGGGTTACCCTGACATTTCGAAGCAACTCCCCTGTATTTGTGCTGACAGTACCCGATATTTTACGACCTGTACTCAAGTAAAAATCCACATTGTTTTGTCCACTTTCAATATTATTTTTTGTGGATGGCAAGTAGGATGAAGATGAAGGGGGTTGGGCATCAACCTGATAATCCTGTCCAGATGGCAACCCACTGATCTGGTATGAACCATCCTTATTAATATAATCCCCCACATCAATTCTTTTGCTATTTGAGCTGATATTGATCCAAATCTTTTCATTGAGAATTGGATTGCGGAGGGCATCACGAACTGTCCCCGCAATGCTGAGCCCTTCACTTAGAATCATTTCAAATGCAGGTGGATTGCCGCCAATAGTACTGATACTGCTGGCAAGACTGCGATCTCGAACAGTCTGATCTGTATGATAAAAGAATGGCAAATCAACACCGGGCTTGACCGCTTTTAGCTTATAATCACCCGCCTCTTTCAGACCTTTTACAGAAAAATTACCATCAAATGAACTCATTGCACCGCGAATGGAATTTGTGCTGTCAGATGATGCTTCCACATAAATGTTGCTCAGACCATTTTTATATTCATCCACAATTTTTCCAAAAATTATAGCGCCAGGATCTAAAGTAAAGTTGATATTACTTGTTTCATAATTAAAGCGGGTATCTATAGGGGTTGCATCATCTTCATTTTCAACATTATTATTTTCATTAAAATACATGGTAAGATATTTATCAGACCACACATGTACCAAAAAATCCTCAGCTCTCGCTAAACCAGTAATTGTATAGGCATCCTCAACAGCATCGTTCGTATCTACCAGTTTTTTTACCTCAGCCGCACCTTGTGAACCGGTTGAATCTGATTGTACATCTACCCATGCTGTATCTCCAAGCATTGCTGATGCTGGAAATTTGACCTGTCCTTTTATGATAGAGACATCAGCATTCAAGGTAATATCAATACCTGTTGCATTTGTTGTGGCAAGATCAATAATATCGGCATCATTGATACTTGTCTGGTTGTTGTAAACTTGATCAGGATAATCATTGGAATACAACTGCATTTTGTAATCAGAATAGGGTTTTAGAGCCGATATGGTATAGGGCATGGGGTTGCCATCACCCACAAGTTCAATTATTTTTGAATCATCACCATCTATGGAAAAAACAAGTAAATTGATCAATTTATTCGCAGCTAATTCATATACAGTTCCTTGAATTTCCCGCTCTGGTAATGCCAGACTAAAATCAATATTATTGATGTTTGCACCATTGATGGACACATTGTCCCTGCTAGCATCTGCATATTGATTGGATGAAACAAAAACAGTGTAAATGCCATTGGTCAGTCCAGTAATAGAATAGTTCTCAGACTCATTCTGGGTTGAGATAGCACTTCCATGCCCCCCACTATCGGAATACGCAATGACTTGAAGTCCCTTTACAGGTTCCCCTTGAAAAGTGATCAATCCTTTTAATACAAAGCCTTTAACAAGCAAAATGTTTCTATTGGAATCCGTTGATGGTTCAACGCCCTCAGCATCATTCCAGAGATACACCGTTGTGTTTGGTTCTGTTGGATGATAATAAGCGGGTTGAAATCCTGATATTATTACCTGAATAATATAGTCGCTAATATTGTCATCCAGACCGGTTATTTCGTAATAACCTTCAGCATCTGTCATAACCTGGCCGCCACTATCAGGATCTGATTGTGAATGAATATCAACCCAAATATTTTGAGCGTTTCGAATAACACCATCATCATCAATTTTGACAAAGCCTTTAATAACTGCGCCTTCATCAAGAACAAAATCAATATCAGAAACATCACCAAACGCCAGACTCACAGACGCTGCTTGCGCCATATCTTCCTCTGATTTCTGATTATAGAACTGTACTGGAAAATAATCGGGATAAGCTGCGATAAGATAATCTGTGGCAAATGGAAGATTAGTAAGGGTATAATCCCCATTGGCATTGGAGCTTGTCATTCCCTGCTTGCTTGAAGGAGAGGCCTTGGAATAGGCTGTTATTTGAACATTTGGGACAGGATTGTTGTAAACATCCACAACACGACCTGATATGCTGGCACTATTTTTAAGAATAAAATCTATATCTTGACTATGATTGGCTGAAATCAGCGTGGCATCAGAGGCATTACTTTTTTGGGGAAAGGCCTGATAGGGATAGTTTTCATGAAAAATTTCTACAAGGTAACCTTTTGTCAATACTTCGGAATTACTCACAATGGACAAACCAGAAATGGTGTATTCACCATTTTCATCTGTCAATGCACCATTTTCAATCATTAATAGATCAGAACTGGCATTCACCCAAATGTTTTGAAGGCTGAGATTGTCCACATTATAAACATGACCATTGACTGTACCCAATTGGCACAACACCAGGTCTATTTTAGACATGATGGGATTGATTCCTGCGGTAACATCTTTTGCTAAAGACCATCGATTAACTGTATCGCCACATTCAGGAATATACACACCGATAGTTTGATTATCGGGGATACTGAAAAAATATTCGGAATTATTATAAATTGAAAATACTTTATAATCTGATGCTGGTTTGAGTCCAACCAGGGTATAATACCCAAATTCATCGCTTGTGGTGATTGCAGAAAAATTGGCATCTTCAGAATATACAGTGACTTCAACATTGGGGATTCCATCAGTACCCGTATGAATTTTTCCGGAAATTCCATATTGGGGAACCTGTTTTAAAACAAAGTCAATGTGATTTTGATCACTATCGATCAAGTTGATTGTATGCGCTGTTGCAAGTGAAGTTTGATTGTCATAATATTCTTCAAAATATTCATTGGTGCCTGCTGGGGGAAATGCAGCCACTACAAAACCAGTGTCAGGGGGTAATCCTGTTAGGGTGTAATAACCATTTTCATCGGTATTTGTATATTTAATGGGGCTGTTTCCAGTATGCCAGACTTCAACCCAATAAGAAACCAGGGGCATATTGGTATCTCCTGCACGGATTTGACCGCTGATTGTACGTCCACCAACTTTGATATAATTTGTTTTGATTTTGTCATAGTTATGACCAGCGACTGAAATCGTTAGTGACACTGTATATTTACCCGCATTTGTATAAATATGCGATGGATTCTGTTGTGTGCTGGTAGAACCATCACCAAAATGCCATAACCAGCTTACATCTGTGTTGATATTGCTTTGAGCCGTATATTGGACGGTATCACCTTTCGCAATATCGGTTTTATCTGCATAAAAGTTGTGGTAAACATCTGAGGGATAAACTGTAATCAGGTTTGAAAGAATTTTAGTATTTGTCAGACCACCTGTACCGGTTGTTGTAAGGGTGACCGTGTATTCCCCTTCTTTTGTGTAATAATGAATTGGATTCTGGTTGGTACTTTTTGCGGCGCCATCACCAAAATCCCACAACCAGTCTGTAATTTCATCACCATCTGTATTGTTTTGAATATAGCTTTTGTCTACAAACTGCACTTTTAAGGGGATAAAACCATTTTCTACATTGGTTTCAAAATCAGATATGGGGGGTGACGTTTCCCTGAATACGGCCTCTATACTGTGATTACTATCAACATTTTGAAATTCATACAAAATTACAGGATCAATGGATTGATTATCAATCAAAACATTCATTAAAACATATCCAAATTGAGTATGAATTGAAAAAAGTAGATCCTTGTTTTGGGTTATTCTCACAGGTCCAACAGGTGAAATTTCCCCACCTGCATTCACAATTGTGGTAATTGTGTATTCATCAGGAGGCCCAAAAATCGCTGTCAATTGCGATGGCGGATCAATGCCATAGGCAATATATCTGGGCATTGGGCCTTTTGAAATACCATCAACAAGAACATCTTTAATCATAAAGCCTTCATCAGGTTTCATCCGAATGACCACCTGGTCATACTTTTTGAGTATTGGATTGATTGGGGTTATTTCTCCCTGGCCAGATACCGCTGTTTGAATCAGGTACACCGCCTCATCAATAAAAAGATTAAATGTAGATTGTGAAATCTGCTGCGTGTCATCTTCAACAAAAACTGTAATTGATACAGCACCATAAGCGGCTTTCGCTGGTGAAACAGTGAGTAAGATATCATAAATATTTCCTGGTGAAATTTGCATATGACCATTTGAAGCAATATCATGAAGGATAAAACTGTTCACAAGAGAACTATCAGATGATTGACACCAAAGGGTCAGGCTCTGGCTGTCAACATCTGCAATGGTAAAGGGGATTGGGCTTGTGGCAGTATCTTGAATGGTATGTTGATTAACTATGCTGGAAATAACCGGGTTATCATTAACTGGTACTACGTGGACTGAAAATTGTTGTGAATTGATTCCACCATCATTTGTGGCAATAATTGTAATGGAAAGTGAGCCAAACTCATTGGCAGTAGGGGTTATTTTTAAAAATCGATTTTTTCCAGAGCCTTCTAAAACAACATTTTCATTAGGGACAATGGTCTGATTTTTTGATTCGATGGATAGAATCATGTTGTTTTCATTGTGATATGGATCAGTCAGGGTAAATGGAATGGGTTGAGACGTTGTGTCTTCAAAGATTGTCTGTGGAGAAATCAAGGATATTTCTGGAGGGACATACCCGACATAAGCCTCAATTTTAAAAACGTCATGATAACTACAAAAGGAGGCTACTGGCCATAAGATATAAAACAAAGCCAGTAAATGCCAAAAGATGACATAATTTGATCGTTTCATATGTTGCTCGCTTTCTTAATTGGTGAAACCCCTTAAAATATGCAAGAATTACGCCTTTGATAGTTTCAGGTATTTTGGGGAAGATTAATAAAGATATTTTTTTAAAATTCGGTTCATTGTTCCGTCAGTTTTAATTTCCAGAATAATTTTATTAACTGAGGGAATCATTTGACGCGTTTCTGATCGCCTAGAAAACCCCATATGATAAGTATAACTGAGATACGGCTTTTTAGCGGCTTTGATTCTCTTTTGGTATTTGGGATTAATTCTCAGAAACTCGCTTATTTCCGCTTGATTTGCAAGCATGACATCAATTCTTCCGGCAATCAATTTACTGAAATTTTGTTCTATCCGAATAACTTCTTGTACGGATAACTTATTCTTTGACCTGGCATTGTTGAATGCTTCTCCATAGTTATATCCCATCACAATTCCAATATGATATGGTTTCAAATCGGAAAATTGATTCCATTCAATTGATTGTTTCCGACTGGCATCATAATAGACAAATCCAACGGATTCCATAATTGGAAGCGTGAAATCCAAAATTTTTTCCCGATCCGAATTTTTGCTGATCATCGTCATTGCATCCCGAATTCCAGTTTTCATCTGATTGATACACCGCTGCATTGGATATAATTTCAACTCGAATGGAAGTTTGAGGCGTCTGAATATTTCTGTCATAAGATCAAGGGATAGACCTTTTGTTGATGTTCCACTTTTCTCATATGTATATGGAGGCCAGTTCGCTTCTTCACTCAGTAAGACCGTCTTAACATTTCCTGATTCTGCCAGAGCAATTGTCCCCAAGGCTATCAAATAAAAACTTATTTGCAATATAATTTTTTTTAACATATAGAATTATCCCTTCTTCATTGGTTCATTTTCGGTTTCAGAATGTAAAAACAAGGCATGCCTTGTCTTTACTCAATAATAAGCAGATACGTCCAATAAAAAATGGGGGACTGAATTCATAAAAAAACCCTTATTTTGCCTAAATTGTCAAAACCACATCCATTACCTCAAAGATTTCATCCAGAGGAATCGGCGCGTCAGTGCCCTCAAGAATTGATGAAATAAACGCATCCATTTCTCCCCAGTGCCCCTTATCCTGTCGATGCGGCAAGCTGCTGCCAATTTTTACACCATAACTTTTGATTCGTTTATAATTATCAAGTTGAATGATCGTTCCATCTGCAAAAATATCCAGACGTTCTTTTGAGAAACGTTTGTGACCATTGGCAAAATAATGAATTGCCCCAATACTGCCATCCTGAAAACGCATCTGAATGGAAACAGTATCATTGGTTTCAGTTGCCATAAATGTGGGATGAATATCTACAATAGGATTCTTGGCAATATAGCGTAACAGATCAATAAAATGACAGGCTTCCCCCACAACGCGCCCGCCACCGATTTGTAAATCCTGAGCCCAATGATCCTTTGGAATGTCACCTGCATTGACAGTCATGATCATGGACAGCGGCGTTGAAATACCTTGCCGAAAATTCATGATTTTCTCAATGAATGGAGAAAATCGTCGATTAAATCCCACCATTAAAATAGGTGAATTGGGTGCGAATCTTACTTTATCTTTAATTTCTTCTAATTCAGTTTGAGTCAGGCACAATGGCTTTTCTACAAAGACATGTTTGCCACAATCTAGAGCACGAAGTACTAAATGTGCGTGACTGTCATGTCGTGTGGTGATCATAACTGTTGTTATTTCTGGATCAGAAAAGATTTCATCCAGATCAGTTGTTGATTTTTCAAACCCGAATTTTTTTGCCAGGTATGATCCGCTGACACCGGTTTTTGATGCAATCGTTTTCAATCGCGCTGAAGTTTTTTCAAGTGCAGGAAGTAAGGTCTGTGCGCAAAAATTGCCTGCGCCAATCATACCAATTGTTGCTTTTGATGCTTCTCGTGCGGATTGGATTTCAATGTGTGATTTAAAATCATTATCTTGGATTGAACCATTCGGATAATCCAAAATGATTCCAATTGAATTTAGGGAAGGTTCCAAAATAAAATCATATGCCTGCTGCGCTTTTTCAAATGGAAATCGATGACTGATCATCGGTTCAACATTTATTTTTCTGGCAGCCATTAATCCAAGAACAGCTTCCATATTGCGTTGAGCAGTCCATCGCACATGGGGAAATGGATAGTCCTGGCCATAATCTTCGTACAAAGGATCATAACGTCCCGGCCCATAAGCACAAGAAACCTGAAAGATTAATTCTTTTTCATAAAACAAGTTGCGGTTAATATTTAAGCCTGAGACACCAATCAAAATAATGCGGCCTTTTTTCCGACACATTTGTGACGCATAATTAATCGGATCGTTGCTATTTGTCGCCGCAGTTATCAAAACGCCATCAACACCCTTATTGTTTGAAAATTGAAGCCCTGCTGAAACCGGATCATTTGGTTCTGTAATATGAAAAATCTCTGCACCAAAGTTTTCTGCCATTTGACATCGTTGCAAATCCATATCCAAACCCATAACACGGCAACCATTGGCACGTAACAATTGAATTGTTAACAGGCCGATCAAACCTAAACCAATCACCACAATGGATTCACCCAAACTTGGATTTAATAGTCGAATTCCTTGTAGAGCGATGGAACCTGGTACTGCGAATACTGCGGTTGTATTCTCAACTGAATCTGGAATTTTTGCACATAAACGATGCCCAACGCAAACCATCTCTGCATGCGGTCCATTACTAAGAATACGATCCCCTTTATTAAAATCAATTACATGTTTTCCAACGCTATGAACAAGTCCCACATTACAATACCCCATTGGAATGGGTTGATTGAGTTTATTACGAACAGCATCTATGGTTGAAAACAAACCATCTGTCTGAATTTTATCCAGCACCATCCGCACTTTTTCTGGTTGTTGACGTGCCTTTTTCAAATAACCTGCTTTGCCAAAACTGATCAGCATTCTTTCTGTTCCTGTTGAAATCAAGCTGCATTGTGTTTGAATCCGAATTTGCGTGTCAGAGTAATTCGGCATCGGTGTTTCCATTAACTGAAGGTTACCGGTTTTTAAATTGTGAAGTAATTGTTTCATTGATTTTATTATCTTTCTTGTTCTATGTTTTTTATAATGTATTTTGGGGGACATCAATCAGTTAATTGCTTATCCTTCCTTCATTTTTGTATCGGAATTTACTGAATTAAACACTACCCGTTTGCAATTTTATAAAAACGATCAAAAATGGTCATTCCATCAGTTCCTAACAGTCTTTTCTTAACAGGTTCCCATGCCGGATGAGTATGGCCAAAAGAATTTGCCAGAGCCGCTTTTTCATCAGGTGTGGGTGTAAAAATTTTCACATTCAGCTTTTTGAATGCTTCAGAACAAAATATCTTTGCCTCATGATAATGTTTCACCTGCATCGTTTGAATTTCTTTAAATGCATCTAAAAATTGTGTTCGCGTTTGAGCATCTAAAGCATTAATAAAATCAGTATTGCCAATGGCAACCCATCCATCGTGAACCAGTTCAATTTCAGATATGATTCCCAATTCTTTGTTTAGTTCTTCAGGTCCGGCAAAAAGTCCAATAACAGAAGGATCTAGCGCCTCGTAACGTCCTCTGCGAGCTGTCCGCGCACATAGTTTCCAGGCAATGTTTTGGGGCTTTGCTTTGACCAGTCTATAAAAAACAGCCAAACTTTTTGAGCCTGGAATTCTGAATTTTACATTTTCAAAATCTTTGGGGGTAACGATTCGTTTGCCATATAGTTTTGTTGATGTTGCAGTCCTTGCACCTACAACATAGGGAAATAAGACTTTCAGTTTGTATGGACTCATTTTTGAAAGAATGTGATTATCCCAATCCTGAGAATTAAATAAACGAATGTATTGTTCCTCACTTGAAGACCAAAAAGGAATATTCAAAATATCGATTTCCGGAATCATGGGGGCTAAATTTGCAACAGATATTAATGCGCCTTGAGAAAGCCCATACTTTACACTATTGGCAAGAGAGGTGCCTATCCCATTCACACCGCCATCGTGTATCTTAACAAATACTTTATTCTGGGTGTGTTTTTCTATTAGTGTTTTGATTTCCTTATGCGCATGCGGCGTTGTTTTAAAATTTGAGCTAAAATATGGAGAGCTGAAATTGAATATATATTTTGCAAGTTTTTCTTTATTGTTTTCCAGTTTTGAATTCTCAGCAAACGCCTGGTTCATTATTGGCAAAGCCATTGAAACTGAATTAGCCATTGACAAGCCGATTCCAAACTTCACCGATTTTTGAATAAAGGTTCTTCTCGTAATTGTGTTCATAGATAGATAATCTCCTTGATAATTGATCACAAGTTAATAATATATTTGGAAAGCGCTCAAGAATGCTTAGGAATATTCAATAAATAAAGTATGATAAAACATTTCATCTCCACCCATTCGGGAAATTGCTCATTTTTTTGAGTACTTGAAATATCCATGATATCATTCCACTGCACCAACGTCAAAACCTTTTGTTTCATCTCCAATTTAAAACCTGACAAGAAAATTGCGACTAACAAAAATATTATATACTTTAAATTTAAACCATATTGGCGACTCTATCGACATAAAAGGTTTTAATCTGTCAATATCAATAAGGAACCAGGCAGGTTCACAATATGGAACATCATTAACCCAATTTGGTATCCTAAAGTTCTGTTCATGACATAAATAGCAAGTTGTGGCAGTAAGTATTGCATCAAACCTATTATGATTAATTGATATTGGCCTGGTAACTAAAGAGATATTTTTATTATATCTAAAATTATCAACAAAATTCATAAATGGTATTAGCCAATCTCGTTCAATATTATCTCTTTTTATCATCTCTGCCTTAACATGATCTAACATCTTTAATAAGTTCCTCTAAAAATATTCTGTTTCTATAATCAATAATTTTATGGGGAAAATGAACTTTTAAAATATTTTCAACCCCTTCAACGGTCTTAATTTTTAAGTTTTTTACTAAGACCTTGATATCTTCAAAATCTTTTGTTTCAGCTCTTGTAGACATAACTTTCATTGCAAGAATAAATTGAGGTGGTGGTATATAAATAGTTAAATTTGAAAAAGCCAGATAGACTTTTTTAGTTAGTTTGTTTGACATCTCAACTGTTTCTTTTACAGCGTCATTTAACCAGTTCATTGGTATATTGTATTTTTGAGCAATTTTTTTTATTAAAGGTAATAGTTGTCTTTTTCCTCTAATAAAAATTGAATCAATATCATCTGTCATTCTGTCATCTTTATACATCAGTGTAATATAAGACCCTCCAAATATACAAATTTCTCCATATAAGTTTTCTTCTTTTAATAAAGTATTAAGTTCACACAAATATTTTTTCATAGTATCTTTATTCATTACATTAAATATCCTATCTGAAGAAATTGTTGTAATTGACTTTTAAGTTTGGTTGAATATCCTAACAAAACTTGGTGCGCGGAGGCTCAGCGTCTTGCCTCAACGCATTTGGATCTAAGTCCGCCAATTAACCGATTGCGCGGAGTCTCAACGCTAAATCCCCACGTTCTTTAGATATCAGACATTGTAACCAGTTGCTTGAAATTAAACCGATTGCATGGAGACTCAGAGAATGAAACCAAGAGATTATTTGGTGTCTGAGATATAAAACTGATGCATGTTTGCTCAACGGCAGTCCCTGCGAACTTGGTGAACTTCAATAATATAACAGGGTACGTGGATACTCAGTACATCAAACCCAACGCACTTGGATAACTATCTGAAAATTAAATCGGGTGTGTCTGTCACCACGCACTGGGTGATCATGATATCCACTATCTTTCTATTTTCCAGTATTTTAAATATTTATATAAATATTTAACTATGTAATCTCTTTCATACTAAATTTTTATAAAACTATAATAATCCATAATAAATAATGTAATAATTATTAAAAAGTAAAATTTAATACCAATAAATAACAGCCACAAAACAATATCAATTATTAAATTAACAGGAATTTACAATGTAAAAAATATAATTTTTATAAAATATTGTACACTTAGTTCACTACTATCTGCAATAATATTCCATAAACCAACAATACTCCAGTTCCAGTAATCCTGTGCAAAACTAAGTGTTAAATCAATAATAAATGTACTGTATGTTAAACGTATAAATAGAATTAATGTGAATATAATTAATAAGTTGAATAGAAAAAGATTTTTTTATAATCCCTATTCTTATCTTTAATCTTTTGGTTTAATGAATAAATTTTATTATTATATACTAAATCTTTTAAGGATTTGCAACTTTGATAATCAGCTAAAAAAGGAGGTAATAACTTAATATCTTCTTCCTTCGTAACATATATTATTATTCTCCTATTTTCTCTAACCGCTATATTACATTTGTTAATAAAAGTTTCATATTCTTTTTTTACCCAATCAGAGCTAACAGCATTTTGGGTCCAGACTAAAACAAAATCCTTACTATCAATGATTGCTTCTTGCAATGTTTCTATAAATGAATGGCCGATTTTTTTCTGTAATGTATTATGTGCTTCAAAAACAGATAACTTATTGCTTTTTAATTCTTCTGTAACCAAGCTCGATATTATTTACCAGGTAATGACTTATATTAAAGATCTTTTTCAAACTGTAAATATAAGAAAAATATACTATCATATATTCATCAACGATTCCGTCTAAAGGCGGAACTACAAACCCATCATCAATATTGTTATCCTTGGTAATAGGTTATGTGTAAACGGTGGAACACACTCCTAAAGTTTAACAAATTTTGAAATCATAATAACAATCAAGATTTTTTAGATGTTTATCATAAGTAATCAAGTGACAATTGTAATATTGATT